>OFGF01000120.1_pt1 | contig 77023 bp, 98 predicted proteins | sample 1521711 | NCBI WGS metagenome assembly OFGF01 (sample SAMEA3504092, study PRJEB24116) | mouse gut metagenome | biome: mouse gut; feature: mouse-associated habitat; material: faeces | place: Denmark | collected 2011 | reverse complement strand
GCTCCTTGAGGCGGTCGCCCGCGCTCATGGTGCCGGCGGAGCCGGAGGTAAAGGCGGCGGCGGCGAAGCGGGCGGCGGCCAGGCGGTCTCCCGGCCCGGTGAAAAGCAGCGCGTGGGAGAGAGCCCCCCGGGCCGCGGCGGCGCGAAGGCGGGAGAGGACCGGGTCCTCCCTGGGAGCTGCTGGGACCATAGCGGGACTCCTTTCTCTTCCGGCGGGGGTTTTGATACAACGAGAGTATACCACAAAATCCGGGAAAAGAAAAGTGGGGTTTTTCTGCATGGCATACCCCTTGCGCGTGTTCGCAAAGATTGGGCATGTTGCAGGGGAGCGGGCTCTGTCCCGCTCCGTTTTTCAAAGCGCCCCCCTCTTCCAGCGGGCGCTTTTTCACTCCACCGGCCAGAGGATGTCCTTTGCCACCGGCGTGTAGAAGAGGCGTTCCACCTCGTTCCGCTCCCGGGTCTGACCCAGGATCCACATCAGCTTCGCCGCCACGGCCTCGGTGGTCATGTCGTAGGCCTCCAAAACCCCCAGCTTGTTTTTCAGGGCGTGGCCCACGTGGTAGACCCCCACGTCGCTGCCCTCGTTCTCCACCTGGGTGGTGATAACCACCGTCTTCCCCGCCGCCAGGGCCTCGTCCACGCAGTGGTAAAAGCCCCCGGACTCCGGCAGGCCCCCTACGCCGAAGCTCTCGATGACAAGCCCGTCGTTCCGCTCCAGGAGGAAGTCCGCCGCCCCCCGGTCCATGCCGGGAAGGAGCTTTAAGAGAGCCACCCGGGTGTTCAGCGCATCATAGAAAATGGGATAGGCCCCGCAGTCCTGGCGGATATAACGCAGGAGCACCCCGTCCCGGAGGATGCCGAGATAGGGGTGATTGATGCTGGAAAAGGCCTGGAAACTCTTGGACCGGGTCTTTTTGGCCCGGGTGCCGGGAATGACCTTGCCGTCGAAGACGATGGAAACCCCGGGAAGGTCCTCCGACGCGCAGCGGACCGCGTCCATCAGGTTGGTCTTGGAGTCCGTGGAGTCAAAGCCGATGGGCCTCTGGGCCCCGGTCAGCACGATGGGCTTGGGACTCCCCTGAACCAGGTAGCTCAGGGCCGCCGCCGTGTAGGCCATGGTATCCGTGCCGTGGGTAAGGACAAAGCCGTCGTAGCGGCCGTAGTGCTCCCGGAGGCACCGGGCCATTTGGAGCCAGTGGCCGGGGCCGATGTTGGTGCTGTCCAGGTTGAAGAGCTGGGTGCACTCCACTTGGCAGATGCCGGAGATGTCGGGGATATAGCGCAGCAGCTGCTCGCTGGTCAGCTCCGGGGAGAGGCCGAGGCGCATGAACATGGGGACGAAGATGGGAGCCATGATGGCCCACTTGGCGCTGTCCACCGCGATGAAGATGTTAATAAAGGCGGTGAGGATGATAAAGCAGATAATCAGGGGCAGGCCCACAAAGCCGATGCCCTTTAGGAAGTTCGCGCCGGAAACGGAGATGATGGTCCCCAGGTTGGAGTAGTTAAAGCAGGTGGTGAACTGGGCGGCAAAGAAGATGAGGACCATAAAGCTGGCAAGGCCGGAGATGCACTTGTTCATCAGCTGGATAACATCCTCGTCGTTCTTGATGGTGCCCGCGCCGATACCGTAGGCGATACCGGAGATGAGGAACAGCAGCATGATAAAGAAAATGATGCCGCTCATAAAGGGGCTGGAAAGGAAGCCGCCGGTCTCCGGGTTGCGGAGCAGGCCGTTCTGGGGGGCCACCGCAATGACGATAAGGACCACATAGATGAGGGAGGCGATGCCGGCAAACCGCAGGCCCTTCTTTTCGGCAGGGGTCAGGTCCTCGGTGGTGCCGTCCACAGCGCCTTCGTACTTGCCCAGGTGGGGCTCAACCAGCTTGTCGGTGACAAAGGTGCCGATGGCGGTGACCAGAAAGGTGGAAATAAACATGAAGTACCAGTTGCAGACCGGGGTGACCATGTAGTTGGGGTTCAGGGTCTGGGCCGCCTGGGTGGACATACCGGCAAACATGGGGTCGTTGGTGCCGATGAGGAGGTTGGCGCTCCAGCCACCGGATACACCGGCAAAGGCCGCCGCCAGGCCCGCGATGGGGTGCCGTCCAAAGGCCATAAACAGGATGGCCCCCAGGGGAACCAGCACCACATAGCCGGTGGAGGAGGCGATGTTGGACATGATGCCCAGAAACACCACCATGGCGGTGACCAGGGTTTTGGGGGCGGAGTTCGCGGCCCGCCGCAGCATGGCGGAAATCATGCCGCTGCCGTCCGCCACGCCCACACCGATCATGATGGTAAAGACGGTGCCCAGGGCGAAGAAGCCGGTAAAGCTGCTGACCACGGTGGTCACCAGGTGCCGGATGGAATCCGGGGTCAGGAGGTTGACGGCTTTTACCGTCTTCTCCACAATGGCGTTGCCGTTGGCGGTGTCAATGGTCTCGTAGGTTACAGAGACGCCCAGGGAGCCGCAGATGGCGGAAATGATGATGACCGCGACGGTCAGAATCAGGAAGATGGTGGCGGGGTTTGGGAGGGCGTTGCCCACCCGCTCCACAGCGTCCATCGCCCGGACGATTGCGCCCTTTTTCTCCAAAGGGCTGTTTGCGGTTTTTGCCATAAGTAATCCTCCTCTTATTTTGCGGCTTTTTGTCAAAAGTCCGCTGCTCTATACACATCCCCGTCCTCCGGCGGGGTAGGGAACCGGTTCAGCGGCCCATCCGCTTATCCACAGCTGCCTTCAGCTGGGCCATGGCCTTTTCCACGGTGGAACGGGGGCAGGCGATGTTCATGAAATATGTTATCAGCCACCACCAGATCAAGGCTCCCCCGAAAATGGAGGCATATCCCAGGATATAATGATAGTAGCGGAATTCGGGCAAAAGAAAGTTGAACCGTGCAAACAGGCCGATTATAAAGAAAAGTATAAGCGGGTTGGCAAAGGTAAAAAGAAATCCGGTGCCGAAATCCTTCCAGAATGTGTTGGGCGCGTTATCGGGTTTCTTTAAGGCCAATGTCGGGTTTTTCTTGAACAGGTATAATGCGAACGCGATAAGCACCACGCTGCCTATTATCTGCAACAATAGTTCTTTCGCGATTATGAAATCGGTTATGAATGACAGCCCCAGCCCCGTGAGCAGGCTGTAGGTAAGGTCGGAAAGGGCGGCACCTACGCCTGTGAACAATGCCGGCCGCCTCCCTTTGTTGAGGGTGCGCTGTATAACCAGCATGCCTATCGGCCCCATAGGAGCCGATATGAATATGCCGATTAGCAGTCCCGAGCTTATTATGTGCCAGAAATATTCCATTAACATGCAAATTTAGAAAAATTCCGACCATGATGCAAGTTTGTAACTATGAAGTCGTCATGACTTTTTCTTTAGAACACCTTTTATTCGGCCTTTTTGTTTGTTTCCGTCCTATTTTACCTGAAAGTAACCTTGTATGGGGCACAGAACGAAGCGTTTGATGTTGAGGTCGGTTGATTTTGATGAAAGCCTTTTGATTTCAGTTAGTTAGGTGAGGGTAGGGGAGTGGCGCGAAAAAAACGAAGCGTTTACATTGGTTTAATTTTGGCTTACATTCCGGGCTCGGAAGTTTACACGAGGGTTTGCATGGGGCGCATCATCGGCTTGCGTTGGTTTGCATGGCCGGAAGGATTGGTAGGATAGGGGAGGGGTGTCGGCTTCGCGCCGATTTTTTTGTGGGCTGTCGTAAAATAATTTATTTCAAAAGGTTGCAAATAGCGGTTATATGTGTATATTTGCGGAAAAATTCAAGACTATGAGACCAATCAAAGTGATACACGTCCACCTCATCGGCAAACGTAAAGACCTCTATTTTGGGTCTATTGCCGCCGTATACCACCATTTGACCCCGGAACAGGTCGGTTGTGGGTATGATTACCTGCGCCGTGCCGGGTTGAGCGGCGGCGGTACAGTAGTTACCAAACGTGCTATAATAAAGCAATCTACGCTGCTCACAGCCCCTCGTGGGGCGAATGACGGCGTAGATGATTGATGCCTTTAGAATATGGTCGGAACGGCTTTAGAGTGCCGTTAGAAAGCCTTTCTGCCGGGGAGCCCCACCGCTCCCCTATTTTTATGCCCAAACGGAGCAATTTAAGGTGGTGGGGTTACAGGTGGGGTTACAAAGTGGGGTTACATTTTGAGAAAACTGGGGTTACACATTTGGGGTATTCAGGGGGGTAGATAGAGAGGGGGTAAAATACCGATTTTTCAAGTTTGACCCCCGAAAAACGCATTTCACTATGAAGAAAAAACCACCCTATTGCAATTATACACCTTATTAAAAAGGCTAAAATCAGCGATTTAACCTCTAAATGATCCCGTTTTAAGGGGGTAACACCCCTAAAAATGGCGAATCCGGGTACGTTCAGAGGGCGATTTGGTATCCCCTTGGTTTCAGTTTGGACATATCCCGGTACTCTCCCATTCGTCTCTTAATCTGTCGGGGAGATTTCCAACTCCTTTGGGATAGTCTGAGAAGAGAGTGCATAGTCGTTTTTTTCGCGTTCAAGTTGTTCTACTCGTTCCTTGAGCCTTCCAATCTCCTCTGCTTGAGACCTTATAACATCATCCTTCTCTCGGATTAATGCTAAAAACGGTTCTGCACCACTTATCGAGCTTGTTTTCTGTGGCTTTTGGCTCTCGCTTGGGTAAATGCTTGTTAAATCATCATCGTCCACCCAATATTTTGGCAGATTGGGATTTTCTCTGAAAATATTATTGCCTCGGCTCATGAGTAGCCATTCCGCAGAAACTTTATAGAAGTCGCACATTATAGCGAGCATATCAGTTCCGGCTTTCATGCGTCCGTTCAGAATTTCTGAAAATTTTGCCGGTTTTACCCCAAGAGATTCTGCCAATGCAGACTTGTTGGGGACTAAATTGTGGCTTATAACTGCGTTAACCGCCCGAATAAAGCGGTTGTTAATCTCCTCCTTGGATAGTAATTTCTGAAATATCTCCATTTTTTCTGAAATAAATTTGGTGGTGTTACAGAAATTCTGTAACTTTGCAGCGTATTCAGTAATGAACGAGCGGCCAAAGGTACTAAAAAACCGCGAGTTTACAAAATTTAAGATTATGAACAAGATTATAATAATCAACACCAATGACCGCGACATCGCGATTTTACTACAAGATAGGCTTGGTGATTTCCTTGATGATCATGTAAACTGCGTATGGGCAGATGGATCATGGGTGGTTGAGGCGAACGCGAGCGATGCGGACGCACAGGAAATCAAGCAAATGATTGACCAGTGCGAAAATTACGCAGAAGGGAGGTTTGGCTACACAATAGAAGATGAATGAGTATCTGTACGAAAATGATAACCTGCAAAATTTACTCGTATAAGGGTTAGACCCAAGAGAGGGCAATCCTCCGGCGAGAGAGCCGGGAAAGCCGAAAGGCACAACATTTGAACCGCCGCCGGAATGCAAGCCCGGCGGCATTTCGGGAGGATAGTTCAGTTGGTAGAACAACGGCGGTAACCAATCCGACTGTATTGCCTCGGTTCGAGTCCGAGTCTTCCCACCAAATTTTCAAAAGATGAAAGCGAAATCAGAAAAAAGAACCGATAAGGCAGTCAAGATGCTTCTCAAGCACTTGGAGCGCAAGACTGCGGAGATAGGGTTAGTCCTCAATGATTTTGAGGTAAACCACGATGACTACGAGTGCTGCTACTCTAAGCAGTACAACGCACTCAACGCCGGATATTTTTCGCTGAGAGAGACCATCGAAAAAATGAATAAACAACTAAATAAGTGAGCAAATGAAAAAACAAATCGCAGTATCAAGAGCCGACCGGCAGTTTCTGATGAAGCTGTTCAAGGTTACCGAGCGCACGGTGTTTAATGCACTGTCAACGAAGTATGAGGAGAATGATCTTCATAAGCGAATCCGCAAGGCAGCTCTGAACCGTGGCGGTGTGCTGATGGTGACACTCCCGATGACAGAAACCTTTCACGATGCTGACGGTACAATGCGTCAGTATCTGCCCAATGGTGCTGTCCTTGAATTCTATCGGACTGACGGAACAGGACACATCTTCTTCCGAGGTAAGGAGGTTGCATCATTCGAGAATGTGACAATCCCGATGATTTACGAAATTCAGGAACGGGCGGCGGCTCTCAGATAACTGATTTGGGTTATGGAATACTACGGTAACAGACTTTGCATCTCCATGCGCGACCTTGTGGACGGCGGCATCATGTCCGAGCCGAACTACAAGCAGCTCGCCTCGCGTGGCCGCTTTGATGTGGTGCGCAGGGGTGGCGGCGCAGCCGGATGTTATGCGTTGGTTGCCGTTGACAGCTTACCCCAACGCTATCAAGATAAAGTCAACGAGGTCTATCCCGGCGGCGCACAGGCGCGGCTTGAAGGTTGGATAAAGAGCAACTATGAGGTAGACCAAGCAGCCACCGCCTTCTTCTTCGACAAGGGCAAGTGTGGTGTAGCTCTCACGGCAGACAAAGCCAAGGAATATATCACAAATGCCTCAGTACTCAATACCTGCATCAAACTCTATGAACGAGCCTCGACCGCTCAGAGACTGTTCGGTGGTAAGTACGATTGGAGCATGATGGCCACGACCATTGAGACCCTGCGCAAGCACTTCGGTCACACCCTTCCGGCTTCGACCCTGCGTTTCCGCAAGAAGGTGAACGACTACAAGGCTAACGGTTACGCTTGCCTCATCAGCGGTAAGTTCGGCAATCAGTCAGCGAGAAAGGTAGATCATAAGACAGAGCGTCTGATACTCGGCATCGCCGTCCTGCCTAATAAGCCGTGGAACACGAACGTCCTTGAACTTTACAACTCATTCGTAACCGGAGAACTTGATGTTTATGACCCCGAAACCGGCGAGCTTTTTGACCCCGAACAATTCACAGACAAGAATGGTGAGCCGATGGTTCTGAGCGAGGCGACCATAAACAACTACCTCAACAAACCTAAGAACCGGGTGCTGATTGATCACCGCTTGTCGAGTTATACGACCTTTCTGCATGAGCAGATGCCGCACATGCACCGCCACCACGGAGAATTTTCGCTCTCCAAGGTATCGTTTGACGACCGAGACCTGCCGCGCAAACTAAAGGACAGCCGGATTCGCCCGAAAGCCTACTATGCCTACGATGTCACAAGCGGTTGCTGCATAGGTTCAGCCTACAACCGCGCCAAGAATGTAGATCTTGTGGTTGATATGTTCCGGGATATGTTCAGACTCCTTGACCGTCAGGGTTGGGGTTGCCCGGCAGAGGTTGAGGTCGAGAACCACCTCATGAGCCAATGGCGCGATTCATTCCTCCGCGCCGGGGTGATGTTCCCCTTCGTAAGGTTCTGCGCCCCGATGAATTCTCAAGAGAAACACGCCGAGCAGTTCAACGGCGCGAAAAAGCGGAGCATCGAACACCGCAACCATATCGGCATCGGCAGGTTCTACGCCAAAAGCCGACAATACCGAACCGAGAGCATCAAGGTGTTTGATGAACTGAACGACACCTATGTCGAGAAGGAATATTACACATGGGACGAACTGATTGCCGATGACCTGCGCGACATCTACGAATACAACCATGCCCTGCACCCCAATCAGAAAAAATACAAGGGGATGACCCGGTGGGACGTGCTTGTCGCCAATATCAACCCGACCCTGCAACCCCTCGACAAAGCGACCATCGCCCGGTATGTAGGCGAAAGGGTCAGCACAACCATCAGGAGAAACTCCTACTGCCGGGTAGCCGGTGAGGATTGGTGGTTGAGCAAGACCGAGGCAATCGAACTCCTCGCCCCGAATGACTACAAGGTAGAGGCTTACTACCTCACCGATGCCGAGGGTAAAATCACCGACATGTTCATCTATCAAGGTGACATGTATATCGACCGCCTCGACAATGTGGGCACTTTCTGCACAGCACGAGCCGAGCAAACCGAAAAGGATGAACAGGTCTTTGTGGAGCAGCGCAAAAAGATCAGCCACTTCAACAAATACATCGAAGACCACGCAATCGCCCGTGTCGGCCTCTCAGAGCGCGACAGTGCCGCAGAAACAGTCGAAGCCGAAGAAGTCCCCGTTCCGGTGGAAGAACCGCGAGAAACGCAAGATATGGGCTTCACTGACGACTACGCCGCACGAGCCTTGGCAGACCTTTAGAACGAACTTATAACACTGTTAGAATATGATTACAACAGAGATCAAAAACAAAATCCTCGCCGCGATAAAGGCGAACCGCGCCAACTATCCGAGCGATGCGAAACACGCCGCCTTTCTTGGAATCACGACCTCGGTTTATAGCGCGGTAAAGAATGGTCAGACCGACCGCGTTCTCAGCGATGCCAACTGGATCAGCATCGCCCGGAAACTCGGAGTCACCCTCCGCAACGAGATTGAGTGGAAGGTGGCAAAGACCCCGACCTTCCAATTCATCACGGCGCAGTTGGAGGTTTGTCAGGCAAGCGGCATCAGCGCAATCATGTGCGACCTGCCTAATATCGGGAAGACCTTCACCGCCAAGCATTATGTTTCGACCCATCCGAATGCCGTCTATATAGACTGCTCACAGGTGAAGACAAAACTGAAGCTCGTCCGCAAGATCGCCGCCGAGTTTGGTGTCAACGCCAAGGGTCGTTACTCGGACGTTTATGAAGACCTTGTCTTCTACCTCCGCTCCCTTGACTGCCCTCTCATCATACTTGATGAAGCCGGAGATCTGCAATATGAAGCCTTCCTCGAACTGAAGGCACTGTGGAATGCCACCGAGCGTTGCTGCGCATGGTACATGATGGGCGCGGACGGACTCAAGGAGAAGATCAACCGCTCCATCGAGTGCAAGAAGGTCGGCTACACCGAGATGCTCAGTCGCTATGGAGACCGCTACAGCAAGGTTACGCCGGACGATGGTAAGGAGCGCACCAAATTTCTCCTTGAACAGGCGCGAATTGTAGCCAAAATCAATGCGCCGGAGGGAACAGATGCCGGGGAGATTGCCCGGAAGAGTGGCGGCGGTCTTCGCCGAGTTTATACTGAAATCGAAAAATTGAAAAGACAATGAGCGGCTACAAGATAAAAGTCACCTTTGCCGATGGCTCAAGACGGGTTCTCAAAGACCCGTCAGAGTTGGCAAAAGCCAACAAGCGAAAGCTGATACTTTTTGTGTTTGTAACCGGCAGAACTATTGAAGGCTACTTAAGTCAAGTTCACGAGGACGGAAATATAACCCTAAGAAGTAAAAAACTGATGCCTCCCGTACTTAATGGTTCAATGATAGTCGGTTGGTGCTATAAACATACAGCCAAAACCTCAAAACAAAAAAGACAATGATTATGATAAGCGTACTTGAGAAACAATATATGGAAACGGTAATCAGAATGGGTCGCCGTCTCCAAAGTGGAGAGATAGATTGGGAGCAGCGCACTTATGAAATCGCTAAAGACGCGATGGCTGCAATTCTTAGCAATCCGGTGATAGTAGATGAGGTAACTGAAGAGGGAGAGCCTGTATGGGGTGCTCCCGTGGCGATAGCCAAAACCTCAGTGACTCTTGCAAAACTATTGGTAGAGGAGCTCAAAAATCAGAAGTAACAATGGCCAAGCGAGCATATAGTCCGAAAGAGGTTCTTGCCAAGACCTACAAGACCCTGCCTTGGGGTGAGAAATGGAGTCAGCCATTCGGCTACCCCACCACCAACGAGGCATGGTTCATCAGCGGTGCGTCCGCGTCCGGCAAGAGCAGCTTTGTGATGCAGCTCGCCAAAGAACTCTGCAACTACGGAATGACCCTGTACCTCTCCTATGAGGAAGGCGTGAGCCAATCTTTCAAGGAGCGTATTGACCGCTTCAAAATGGCCGAGGTGCAAGGTCGCTTCCGGGTCGCAACGAGTGATACCTATGATGAGTTGGTCGAGCGACTCGCAAAGCCGAAGAGTCCCCACTTCGTGATTGTGGACAGCTTTCAGGTAGCCGGGTGGACTTATGACCAAGCCAAGAACCTCATCGACCGCTTCCCGGCAAAAAGTTTCATCTTCATCTCGCAGGAGCATAAAGGTCAGCCAATGGGTAAGGCTGCTGTCCGACTCAGATACATAGCCGGATTGAAAGTCCGGGTTGTCGGTTACAAGGCGTTCTGCCAAGGTCGCTTTACCGAAGACCCCGGAAGTTACTACACCGTGTGGGAAGAAGGTATTTTAAGAACATCTAACAATCTTGGATAATATGAGCAAGAGACAAGAAACGATAATAATAGAGCCGGACGGACGCATTCACAAGGAGGCTTTCAGCTCCCGGCCAATGACCTGCCCATACTGCGGTGGCAAAGGGTGGTTCTACACTGGCATCGGTATGCCGGAGATAACTTGCCCCGATTGCGAAGGGAGTGGCGAGGTCATCGCAATAGTGACAATTGATTGGAAACCCAATAAAGCACAATGATATGGATAATTTGAATAAGTACCAACTTGAGGAGTTGGAAGAGGTCGCAACAGCGACTCAGACCCACCTGCAATTGGCATCTAAGACAATAGCCAATGTCTATCCCAACCGGGAGGTCTCTTTGGTAAAAACCAAAATCGAAGAAGCCTTGATGTGGCTTGAGAAGTATCAGGGTAAAATTAGTTTTGCACTCGCCCATAAAACCTGTAAGTGATATGGCACAGCAGGTGACAAACTTCGGGAGGTTCTTCTCCGCCTTCCATAAGCTCACGATCCACGGAGAGCCGGACGAGGCAAGACGGCAGTTTGTGTTACAGTACACCGCCGGACGCACCGACTCCCTCAAGGAGATGACCGTCAAGGAATACACCGCACTCTGCATGGCGGTCGAAGCCATGAACGGTGGTCGTGATGAACTGAAAGCCCGGCGCAGCATAGTTCTCAAGCTCATGCAGGAACTTGGTGTTGACACCACCGATTGGGCGCAGATAAATGACTTCTGCCGTCATCCAAGGATTACCGGGAAAGAGTTTGGCAGACTGAGTATCGAGGAACTGATGGAACTCGCCACCAAACTCCGAAAAATAAAACGCAAGGGGTGGCAGCGCAAGCAGGAACAGCCACATGCAGAATCCCCCAAGCAACATATAACCTACCTCATCAACCTCGCCGGGTATCCCGGCTCAACAATGAACTGACATGAAGCAGATAGCAGAGCAGATTAAGAACTACATTCAGCTTCACACCTCGGACATGGATAACGAGGATTATGTGAACCTCATGAGAGGGATTTCCGAATGGGCGACAAGTCAGGCAGACATCGCCGAATACCGTGAGGAAAATCTCAAAGAATTCAACGAAGAGCAATAAACCCTTTAACACCCATACAACAATGGCAAAAAGACAGAAAAAAACAATCATCACCGGCGTGAGCAAAGACTCCGCCGAGGAAGCGTTCGCCACCTACGCCAAGGCACAGGCTGAACACGCGAAGATTACAGCCGACATCGAGCTGAAGTGTGCGCAGATCCGTGAGAAGCACCAAGAGAAGCTCTCACAGTTGCAGACCACGATGGACGGTGCATTCGATACCCTCCAAGCATTTGCCACCGAGAACCAAGCCGAACTCTTCAACAAGAAGAAGAGCCTTGAGATGGTTCATGGAACAATCGGTTTCCGCACCGGCACACCGAAACTCAAAACCCTCAAGGGATTCACATGGGCGAGTGCTCTGACCCTTGTGAAGAAGTTTCTCCCCGGCTATATCCGCTCGACCGAGGAGATTGCCAAGGACAGGCTCTTGGCGGAGCGCGACACCCAAGTCATGCAGCCCGGCGATCCACTCAGTCCGGGAGTCGCACTGAGAGAGGTCATGATTGACTGCGGCATCATGGTCGCACAGGACGAGACCTTCTTTGTAGAACCTAAAAAAGAAGACGGTGCTGCATGAAACGCGAAATATCACGACCGCCCAAAGTGGCACTCTGCCGGGTCTGCAAAGGCATCGGCAGGGTTGCCGGGGATGAACCCGGCGAGAGCCATACCTGCCTACAGTGCGAAGGCAGCGGCAGAGTAACCGTAAGTTGCGAGATGACATTGGACATCAGACCATATAAACCGAACCACTCAAAAAGACGCTGATGAATGGGTAAGAAACCCGGAATGAGTTATCTGAAACGAGTCGCAGACATAAACAGGATATATGACCTCCACGCCAAACAAGGGATTCCCAACCGGGAAATATGGCGCAGGTACATATATCCTGTGCATGGTATCTGTGAGCGTACTTTCTACAACCTTTTGAAAGCCCCGACCAAGCCGGGTTTCGCCGATTCTTGCAGTAATTTACCCACTCTATTTGATGACATCGATGACTGACAATTTTACCCGGACGATAAAGAAGATCCTACGAGACATACAGGTTGAGCTCACGGATGAGTTTGACCGCAACTTCGAGCGTGAGGCATTCTTTTCAGAGGCTTGGGAACGGCGCAAGAGTCCGATAAGGGCAGACGGCCATCTGCTCGTTGACAGCGGCACTCTAAGACGCAGTATCCGGAGCGAGATCAAAGAGAGCAGCATAGTATTCAAGAGTGACCTTCCTTACGCAGCTATCCACAACGAAGGCGGAGAGATAAAGGTCACTCAGCGCATGAAGAAGTTCTTTTGGTACAAATACTACTCCACTACCGGAACATTCGGAAGGCGCAAGGATGGAAGCCTCCGCAGAGACAAACGGAACAACAGGCTTACAACAGAGGCTGAGTTTTGGAAATGTATGGCTCTGATGAAAGTTGGAGCATCTATAAAAATACCACGCCGTCAGTTCCTCGGCAAATCGCCCGAAGTTGAACAGGCAGTCAGAGAGATCATCGAAGAGAACATAACGGAATATTTCAACACAGACTTTACAATCAGATAAAATGAGAAAAGAGATTTTTCTAAAAATAAAGGAGCGACTCTCCCGTCTATGCGTCAACGCAGTCGGAGAATACTACATGGCTCCCGATGACATGGACAGCGATCTTGTAGAACCGGTGGTTAAGCATGTTGACTTGTGGAACCGCAATGTCGAATTCATTGAGGACGAAGATGCGTGGCCTCGCCCGGCGGTATTCATAGAATTCGAGGCTGTGAAATGGACGACTGTTGTTCCGGGGGTACAATACAGCGCGGAGCCTCGTATCCTTCTCCATATAGTGACCGACTGGGCAACTGCCGCAGTTGATGAGACAAACGGCGCGATTTCCATGCTTGATCTTCCTGAACACATACATGATGCCTTGGCAGGACTGAATGGAACCTCCTTCATGGATTTCACGCTCGCTGAATCCCATACCAATCACAACCATGAGGACATTGTCGAGAATATCGAGATATACGGGTGCAATGCATTTAAAAGTGTTGGCATGTGAGCCACACAGGCGCGTTGTGTCGCGTTGAAAAGCAGAGAGCCGTCACTTTATCGGGTGGCGGCTCTCTTTCGATATATGGGCAAGAAAAACGGCATCATGCAGCGTTGTCGGGAGGGAGGTCGGGTATCGTGAACAGCATGATGTCCGTGTACCGGGCACTATAGTTCATCGTCGCGTTAAACTCCCTCCTCTGACACCGGGCGAATGGGTCGCCAAGCGATGGATGGCGTCCCATCCACTCGCACAGTTCAACGATGCAGGATTTCTCGGAGGTGAAATATATGAAGTTATGACCGGGCAGCACTGACAGCACGTCAAGGTAATCGGCAAGTCGCCAATACATACGGTAAGTGCCGACATCGGTGGAGAGATAGGGAGGATCAACAAGGAACACTACCCCCGGTGTATCCTTGAACCGCTCGAACAGTTCCCGGTAATCGCAGGACTCAACCTCAAGCCCGGCGAGATAATCAGGGCACGGAGAATAGTCAGCCTTGCGAACATTGTTGTAGAGAGTCTCGCCTCGCATCTCTCCGATGCTCAGTTTGTATTTCATAGAGAACATCAGCGAGGAGGAGAGCGTGATGAAGTCGATGTACCCAGACTCCCGTTCCTCCTGCTCAAGCAGATTGAAGATGCGCTCCCTTGCCTCGCCGGTGATGGGTTTGTGCCGGGGGAATTGCGATGCGATGGGGCGGATGAGAGACAGCAGACGGTTGGTGCGGTCAATGTTGCCTATGCGGAGACGGTAGTTGTCGAAATCATTATAGATGACCCTTGATTCCGGATGGAAGTGCTTTGTTATGTGTGACAGCAATCCCGAACCACCGAAAAGGTCAACGAATACCGTGCCGGAGGGATATTGCTTGATGACCTCGATGAAGTGCTTGGCAAACATTCTTTTCTGCCCTACGAATGGGAGCGGTGCGGATAGGTAGAGTCGGCTCATACGTTCAGTTCGAATTTAACGGTCTCCTCCCCGGCAAGGAGAAGACGGGTGTTGTCAGCATTGTTCTCATAGATGTGGACATTGCCGAGGAACAAGGTTATTGACTTGAGTGGAAAATCGATGTGCCGAGCCATAAGGTAGAGATGGTATATGTCGGCAGGGAGTCCGAGATTGGCATCCGAACTGCGTTGGTATGCCGTTATAACAAGTTCCCCGTCCTCGATCTGAAATTGAACGAGTGAGAGACAGGGTGCTTGATTGCTCTCGGCTTCAGTCGCTCCAAGGAACAGCAGGTAGTTCTTTGAATTGCGTCTCTCCGTATTGATACGCTTGAGCAAAGGAGGCAGCTTCTCAAAGTAGGTGGGATAACTGTTCACAAGGATAGATCCGCAATAATCCCACCAATTTATTCCGGCTTCCCGGTACTTTTCCACCGACCGCTCGCCGCTCATGAAGAGCCTCAGTTCGGAGCGGAGCTTCTTTCGGGCGAGTCCATGCCCCTCGAAAATTTCAAGGAGGTCACCCGGAGATAAGGACAGCTGCTCATTGAGCAGATATATTATGTCACCCTTGCGGTTGGACTGGCGTTTGCCTGAGTCTATGATGCGCCGCAGGATCTGATGATACTTGTTTGTCGCCATAGAGAGATTGATTAGTTCGATGCAAAGATAGTGAGGCGGCGACATGGCGACACTATCCCGATACCGAATTACACTGCACCCGGATTGCAGTCGCTTTGGAACCGCTTGATTAGTGAGTAAACCTTTCTCTCTGAAATCTGATAATCGGTGGCAAGGCAAGCCACGGCATAGGATACCTTGTCACCATTGGCGACCATATTGTTGAAATCAACAAAAAGGTCAATATAGTCTGCATCTTCAAGCCGGATGCCGGATTTGCGAATGCGGATTAGCAGCTCCCGGTTGAATTTCAGCACATCGAATATTGTCATGTCCCAAAAAATTGTTAATTTTGCAGTGTCTCACTTATAAAAACCTCGTCTTTGGACGAAAAAACATCCGTAAAGGAGCCGAAAGGGCATTGTGCCCCCGGCTGGCTCCTTTACGGATGTTTATGTTTTTAGAAAGTGAGACGTCTATTAACAGGCCGGGGGCATTTTTTTATGCCCTCCCCCGAAGGGCTGCGGTGTCAGTTTGCTTTGTAAGGTTCCAAGTCAATCATATCCTTCGCGTTCCATCCTTCAAGTTGTGCCTGTCGGATGTGGTCGGAGAATGCCCGGTAGAAAGCCCCTAACTCGGTGGCGTTGTTGAAGACCCGGTAAACCGGAGCCTCATCGGTGCCGAACTTGAATGTCACGGGGAGAGTGCCGTCACAAAGAGTTGTCTGAAGATAGGTGCGCTGATAGTTCGCTTGGTTCTCTTGCGAAAGCCAAACGGGATTACCCTCATAAGTGAAGCCGGAAAGTATCGTTTCCTTGGTTCGTTCATCAATCCAACCGCAGATAAGAGATTTGATCTCATCAACTGATGGACGATATTTGAATTCCTCCTCCATGTAGGAGGTCGTGCCGGATTCATCAGTGGAGACATCCCAACGGACGCGCCACTTGCCCCGGACGGGATTGGTACACTCTATGAGAGCGACACCGGGATTGCCTTGGACTCGTTTCATGTTTTAAGTGAAGACGTATTTTGTTTTACCTTTGCCGAACATCTCCGCCTTGATGGTGGTTTCAAAGGGGAATCCGTCCTGCATTTCACTAACTTGTTGGAGGATGTTTTTCATCTCCTCCGAATTGGTAAAGAACTTCTTCTGCTCACCGTTCTGCTCGATGGCGACCACACAGCGGTCTTCGCCCTGCGAGGTCTTGACACCCATCTCGAAGTCGCGGACTACGATGGGCAGGTTTACCAATTCCCGGATGCTTACCACCGCTCCGGGGAAACGCTTCTTGCCGTCATCAGGCTTGTAAGCTACGTTTAGGTCTTTGAATGATCTCATTTCTGTGCCTGTTAATTTGTTGAAAAGGTTATTACATTGTGCGTGTTTTGCCATACCGTAGAACGATGCTGTCAGCACACGCCGTCTTTTTCGGCTTTTAACCTCGCCCATTTTCCGGGCGAACTTTTTCTTGATGCGCTTGCGGAGAAGCGCGTGGTCGGGATAGATGACGTATCCCAAAAAGTCAATACCCTCAGTCACCGGAAACACTCGCTCGTTCTCTTTTATCTTGAGACCGATTGCCCCGACACACTCATGAACGATGTCGCGGATTTTCCACAGTTCCTCTTTGGTGGCGGCAAGAACCGCTCCGTCATCGCAGTATCGATAGAAGAACCGGATGCCGAGCCTGTCCTTGAGTATGTGGTCAAGGTGTACCGAGAGAAGCAGATTGCACAGTCCCTGTGAGCTGCGCAGACCGATGCTCACGCCTTCAGGCATCATCCGGATAAAGCGTTCAAGAATGGTTATCAACTTCGCGTCCTTGAATATTCGCCGGACACACTCGATGATGGATTCTTGGTTGACGCTCTCGTAGAACTTGGAGATGTCGAACTTGTAGCAGTACCGGGTATCTTCCGGATGTTCCCGGAGGTCTCGCTCGATATAAGCCTTGAGGTCGTGCATCCCTCTGCCCTTGATGCTTGCCGAGGTGGTGCGGATAAATCGGCGTTTCAGATGTTCGTCCACTACCGACATCACAGCATGACAGGCGATGCGGTCTTTCATTGTCAACACTTGTATGCGCCGCTCCTTTCCACCCTCGATGATGAATCGCTCCCGATAGCCTCCGGCAATGAAATAACTGCCGTCAGCAATCTTGGCTGAGAGCTCCGCGATAACCTCCTCCCTATGCTCAAGCAGGTAACGTCCCTGCCGACTCCGCTTCCGGCTTGTGCCTCGCAGAACCTGCTCGAATGACTGTGCCATATTCGGATAAGCCACAATCTCCTCGATGATATGTCCGTCCCTGTGCATACTGATTGGGTTATAGATTGTAATTCGGCTCCTTGAGCCTTCCTTCTTTGAGTCCGGGTTCTTCGAGCTTACGCCTACCAAACCCTACCCGTTCACTTGTTGTTCCGGCTTTCCGGCTGATGCCGCTGTTGCCGAGGCTTGCCCCTCTCGGCACCTCAATGGGAACACGTTCCCGGTGATGTACGCCGATTGTTGGTTGTCCAGACGCGAGCCGACATTCGCGTTCGAATTCGAAGCATCGTTATTCGCATTCGCGTACGACACGCCGCCATTCGCATTCGCGTTGTTGTTGCCGCGATAGACCACACGGCCTATTGAGGGACACCGCCTTTGTAAGTGCAAAGTTACTCATAAAACGGCGTTCATCAGTGAATATGTTACAGCAGAAGCCACAAAAAGGCAGCGAATCCACCTCCGGCGACCGTCAGAAGCCAATCAAGCCAATCCCAATAGCAGCCGTGGAGTTTGTCCTTCAGTTCGAGGCAAGTTCCGGCAACCGCGGCAGAATAGAGCGCAGGGAGTGCGCCGAGGGCGAACAGACCCACGAGAAAACCGCCGATGAGGTGTTTGTATCGGTTAGAAGTCTTTAAAAAGAGAAAAATCTTGTCCATAATGAATTGTATTTGAAAATAAAGTGTTATCTTTGCGGCATGGGAGATAAAACCATTGAAAGCGTCCTGCGACGACGCGGAACCCTAAGACCGTAGTGCGAACTATGGTCTTTTGTATTTTCGGAGCACCCCGTCTATGAGCCAAAATACATAATCATGAGTGTAATTCGGGTCTTTCCATATAAGTTGTGTCCTATGCAGAATCTGCTCTTCAGTTATCTCCATACGGTGGTTAGTGAGGCAAACGCAAGACTGTTGTTTCATTGAAGCGTGAGTCGCATTTTTGCCACAGTTCTCTTGGCTATGTGGCGATTTTACGTCAACATAGCCATATAGAGCGGTTCTGATGTCGGGATTGCATTTTGCATCTTCGGGCAGATCCGAATAAAACGCCCGGCGATAAATGGAGCTGGAGCGAATCTCAGGGTTAATCCAACAATCCCCTTCCGTATCGGCAAAAGCCTTGGCAACATCGAATACATACTCCCGGTCAACATTACCTATGCAATGGAGAAGGTGTTGATATACCATGCCACATTCACCCTTATATTCTGAAAGGAATTGTTCATCATAGGGTTTGCACAGGATCGCATCTTTTTCTTCCGGAGAAATCTTTGTGCCCTTTTTTGTCAGGGAGTCACGGTATTCACACTTGTGAATCCATCGGCAAGCTGCGCACACATCATTGTCGGGTGGGCTTGTATGAGAAAGCAACCCTTTATCTTTTGCAATGTCGCAGTTCTTGCATTTGCTGATTGTGTAGGGATTGTAATCCGGCACGGTGGATTCCTCTGCTCCGGCATTGAACCGGAACATCCCCTTGGTATCCCTTTGGAGGGCGACATCACCGAGTGTCATAGCCTCGTCATGGTCAGTTGCCGGATATTTGGATTTACGCACCTGCACCACCGTACACCGGCAGTTCCACCCATTGGGGGGATAGAACTCTTCCCAAAAAGAGTCCGAAGGTGGCAGTGTCACTCCATCGAGAGCGGCGTGTTCCGGGCGCACCTTGTCATCCTTCTGTGTACGGTACTGAAGATTGTATCGGTCTCCATCCTCCGCAAATTCCTCCCATTTAGCAGCCATTTCAGCAGAGGCAGACACGAAATTGTATTCTGCCCGGAGGTAGTTGGCATTGTAGGTTTCGTCAATGCTTCGAACATCATTCAAAAAGCGTTCGAATGATTTCCGTTCTCCATTCTCATCAAGCATGGAGGGAAAAGCCTCGTTAAGCTCATGAAATGTCTTCATGCCGGAGAATATGAAATCGGAGCGTTGCAGTCTCCGGCGCATAGCCTCCGACATGGAAGTCCGCTCAAAGGAACTGTCAAGAACCCCGGCATGGGCATCAATGAACTCCCTCACCTGCGGGTCGGCGAGAATTTCAATGGATAACTCGGAACCGCTATTATTGTAAGCGGCTTTCATCATTCCGTCAAACAGTGATGATAACCTTTTCCTGACAACCTCCTCATCCTTCATGTTGCCGGATACAAGCAGTCCCGGTTCCTGTTCAAGAATGGAAGCATAGCGGTGGTGCAGCCCCTCATAGTCAGAGGGGCTCAGTCGAAAAAAGGATGATTGTTTTTGCGCTTTTCGTCCTCTTCCTCGTTCTCATCTTCCTCCTTTGGGGGTAACGCCGGAGTGTTCTGTATGCGCTTTCCTACAGGCATCCCGTACTTGTCTGCGAAATATGACGGGTCAACCTCGTAGCGGTCGGAGATCATCTTCTCATAGGCTATCTGCTGCTCCGGGGTATAGTCGATGGCATCGTCCCATTCAAAGCGCAGACCCTTGAGCGGAAAGCCAAGTCTGATCATCTTCGGGATAAGCTGATTGTTGATGACATCGCGCAGCATATCCCGGTCAGCCTCCACGAGGTTCTCGAATACCTGCAAATGTGTCTCCGATTGCGAGAGAGAAGAACCGTCCTCGATAGTCATGGTCTGTCCGATGGTCAGTTTGGACAGCTCAGAGTTTGCGCGGTCAATGCGCCTGTCATAGACATTGTATGCGTCACCCTTGCCGGATTCTACGAATTGTATCTCAGTGTCCATGCCGGTAACCATACCGAGGTTGGAGGCACCGTCATAGATCATGTCCTCGATACGCTTGAACTCCTTCGGGTCGCGTGTCGTAGTCCGGGCAATACGCATCGGCATACCGAATATCTCAGCGAAGCAATCCCAAAATGAGAGAGCGTGTTTTTTCGGGATGGTATGCAATGCAGCCTTGAGGAGAAGACCGAGGGCATCCGGCTGACCGACCTCAATCAACCAATCGCAGAACGGAGGTTTACGGTATTCAATGCCGGACGGCCAAGTCATGCCGACCCTTGGAACGACACGTCCATATTCAGGAATGACGTGCTTCCGAGGGATAAGGGAAACATGGGAGAAAGATTGGTGGCCGTCACCGTCAGTGACAATATCCCCAAGTTCGATGAGGGAATGACCGTACCAATTCGCTTCAAGAGCGAGACGGCACAGTTCCTTGAACCATGATTGGTCAAGATAGTGTTCAGCTTCCTCATGAGTGACACCATTCTCATCGACAAGTTTGAATGACCGGGACATTACGAATCCCACACGCTGCTGAATGCAGCCGGAGAGATGCGCGTCAGTCATCGCGTCCCGGTAGATGTCATAGAGTTTCTGTCGGTTCGGATTTCTAACGTCAATAGCAGCTTGCCATGCATTTCTCCAATTGGCGATGTCGTTCTTGGAGAAAAACTCGGTAGTCCGGTACAGCTCCATTACGATGGAGGCTTTCTGTCGGGCTGCTTTCTCCTTTGATTTTGATAATGTGCCGATGGCACGTTTCCTTTTCTTTGCCATAGTTACCAGTCGTGATTAAGTTTGGGCGCGGAGCGGTATGACGTCCCGAAGCCACCACCGTTTTCATCAATGACGGCAAGAGGCAGGTCGGGAATGTTCTTCCCTGCCTGTACTCCTTCAAGCCATTTGATTGCCCGGTCATATCTCTCCTTACGGATCTCACCGTTCAAGCGTCCCGGTTGTGAGGACACGAGATGATAAAGAGCCACATCGGCAGTGTACATCACGATGAGCCTATTTCGTGCATCACCCTCAGCCGAGAAAATGGCATTGCAGTCATAGACCGGGCGCAGGTAACTTGAGATTTCCTCGATAGCCTCTGCCTCGGCAGTTGCGATATTCTCCGGGGTGGACTGTGAGACAACCTTCAAGGCGGCATCACCGATGACAACCCTGTAATCTTCTGCATTGATAAACATAGTCACCAAGAATTTTTAGGTCGCGGTCGTGAGACTGCGACAGGTTTGAACACTACTTGCCGAGTATTGCGCTGAAGATACCATATCGCACCCTCGTCAGCGTCCGGCGCATCATCATGGACGCGAGAACCACGTTCAAGAGCGAGGGTCTGCTCAATGCCCACCTCCATGTCCGGCGACTCCTTCAGAGCTTCATTATAGAATACAAAGCCTCTTTCCCATAATGGGGACACAGCCTCGATGCGTTGGATCTTCTCCGGCTTTCTGCGTGTGTCCGGCATGATGGGCAACTGATACCCTCGCTGATTTCCCTCGGTGGCAAATTCATCGAGGATGATGTCCTGCATAAAATTTGCCTCCATGTAGAAGGTCACAACCACATTCTCCGGCAACCGCTCATAAAGATTGTAGAGCCATCGTACCATGCCGGAAACGGTATCCTGCCGGACGTAGGTGTCGATGAGATGCAGCTCTGTCCCGATCTTGCCCCATAATCGACAAGCCTTGTAGTCGTTTGCAGTCGTGGATTTGAACGAAGGGTCTGTGTAGCAGACGAGCATATCGTATTTGGCGAGCGGAAGGACTTTCTTAAAGCGAATCCACTCATGCCGGAATATCGTGCCGTCCGTAATCGGGTTGTGCATCATCTCCTTCTCCCAAGCACGATAGCCGACAAAATCCTTGTAAGCCTGTGCCTCCTCTTTAGTCCATTTCTCGGTCCATACGGGGTTGCCGTCACGGTCGACAGCTTTGATTTCGGATACATGGACACCCTTGGAGGCTGCGATGTTGGCGAGGACGGAATTTTTGGATATGAGGTTGCCCACCATGATGAAGCGACCGCGTCCGACATCAAGAGATCCGAAAAGAGCCTCCTTGACCCAATCGGTCAGATCTTTCACGCGCTTTTCATTCCGGCAAAGCTCATCGTCATCCAAGTCATCGATGATGATATAATCCGGACGAGCCTCCCGGTCACGCAGACCACGGGGAGACTGACCGCGACCGACCGCGAGGAATTTGGCACCGCCCTTGGTCTTGAATTCCCCCTCAAGCCATGAACCGAGGTTCTTCTGCTCACCGAAGTCGGCAATCAGTTTCTGATTGAATTCAAGCTCGGCCTGTAAGTCACCGAGCAGACGGGTCGCGCTATCCTCAGACTTGCCGACTGTGATCATGAAATTGATGAGCCTCTTCGGTTGGAATATGAGCCAAAGAGGAATGAACACGCCGATATGGGTGGACTTGGCATGACCGCGAGGCCATTTGAAGACCGCCTTGAGGTTTGGCGTGTTCTTTATCTTGAGCGCAGCCTTTGAATGAAAAGGCGCGTTGTGGATAGTCTTGATGATTTCGCCGGTAGTCTTGTCGCGCAGGGTCAGGAAGTGTGCGAAATAATACTCGCAGAACTCATCATAGTTTGAGAGCAGACGTTTTATACGCTTGTCACGTTCGACCGGGGTCTCCTTGGCTACAGCCATAGACACCTCGGTCAACGTCTGAACCTCACGGCAATGTTCTTGCCACCGCTCAAGAGCCTCCTTCTGTTCCTTGGTCATTTTCATAAGCGCAGGTATTAAGCGAGAGTGCCTTTGCTCATTGACTCAATGAGGAACTTATCCTGATACTTGTTGATAGCCTTGATCAGTTCCGGCGTAACATCGGGGTCGGTCTTGGCGCGGTATTCAAGCCACTTGGAGAAAGCCATGAAGGTCTCAATTGCAGATACCACATTGGCTTGCTTGTCAAGTTTCTGAATTACCGATGCGAGTTTGGAAAGTTTGTCGCCGAGACTTGAGATGAGATTCGGATCTTCGGAGTCATTGACCTGCTGAATCAGCTTGTCAATGGTAAGCAGGAGTTTGTTCACAAGTTCCGGACGTGTGATATTCTTGGCAGCGCGAGCCTCCTTCCACCCGTCTGCCGTACACCATTTGCTTATGGTGACCCTCGACACACCGACCTTGTCGGCAATTTCGGTCTGTTCCAATCCGGAAAGGAACAGCGCACGTGCGAGGTCTTTTTTCTTTTCAAGTTCTGCCTTCGTCATGTTGATAATGATTTTGCGCGGTTATCTCCCGGCATCCTACATGAGTGCAGCCGGAAATCACCGCAAAATTGGCGACTTCGCACGTGAGCGCAAAAAAAGTGTGCAATGGTTTCATACAAGTGTGCAACCATTGCACACTTTTTTGCCAGCCAGCGCATTACCTCGTAATATTGCACCGAATTTCAAACGCAACACGCCGCAATGGACAAAAGAGTAAGACTGACAAACGACTCTCTCAACAGTTACGGATACCGGGTGCTGACATCCGGCATCGACCTGTCGCTGTATGAGAAGAACCCGGTGCTGCTTTATATGCACGAGCGAGGCCGGGTCATAGGCCGTATGACCGACTTGAAGGTAGGTGACGGTGAGATAACCGGTGTCCCGGAATTCGATGAGGCCACCGAATTATCAGTGCAGTGCAAGAAGCAATGGGAAAAGGGTTCGCTCCGCATGGTGAGCATCGGGTTCGATGTCCTTGAGGTAAGCACCGACAAGTCCCTGCTTGTGGACGGTCAGACAAGACCAACAGTGACAAAGAGCCGGATATTCGAGGTGTCGATAGTTGACATCGGAGCAAACGGCGATGCCATAGTGCTGCGCAAGGACGGAGAAATGATCACGCTTGGGGACGGCATGGACTGTCCGCTCCCCCTGCTAAACAATAACCATAATAACCAACCGCAAATGGAACTCAAGACACTTGCCCTTCAGTTGGGCTTGCCGGAGACGGCAGATGAGGCAACGGTGACCGCCAAGCTCGCCGAACTCAACGCTTCCAAGGAAGAAGCGGATAAAATCCGCAAGGAGAACGAGGAGCTTAAGCTCGCTCAGATTACAGAGGCTGTGGACGCGGCAATCGGGGAAAAGAAAATTCCTGCCGACAAGAAGCAGCACTTCATCAACATCGGTCAGAAACTCGGATTCGATGAACTCAAGGAGACCCTCGCCGCCATGTCTCCGCAGGTAAAACTCGGCGCGGTCATCGAGCAGGAGCCACCGGTGGATGAGACTCTCGCCAAAAGTCCGTGGGAGGAGAAGATGGCAGAGATCCGAAGCAAACTCAACAAATAACAACCATAATCCCATTTCAACATGGCAATCAGAGTAGACAACACCAATTACAACGGTGAGGTACTTGAGCGCATCCTCACCGTTGCCACCACGGGGAATGAACTTGTGACCAAGGGTCTCATTCACGTCATTCCCGGCGTGGAGAAGAAAATCAGCATCCCCCGTCTCAAGGTGGGCAAGATGCTTCAGAAGCGTAAGGAAAACCCGCAGGTTGAGGATTCCAAAGGTGACTTCAACTATTCGGAGCAGAGCCTTGACCCGGAGGACTTCATGGCTTTCACCGTGTTCAATCCCCGAACCTTCGAGTATATCTGGCGCAAATGGCAACCCAAGGGGAACCTTGTGTTCGCCGAACTTCCTCCGGAGGCTCAGAATGCGTTGCTTGACGCACTCTCCAAACAGGTTCAGTTCGAACTCGGCGACCATTATGTCAACGGCGAATATGCCGATGGTGACGATGACACCAAGCTCATGAACGGTATCCTCACACAGGCCGCAAAGGCTAAGGACTACATCTTCGTGGATGTCTCCAAGGCTACGACCATGCTTGCCAAGCTCAAGGCAATCCGCGCCAAGATTCCCAAGGCGATGCGTCAGAACTCCAATCTCCGCATCGTCATGAGTGTCGAGGACTTCGACAAGTATGATGATGAACTCACCGAGCGTGAGTCAAAGAATGCGAGCGAGACCGAGGTCAACCGTATGCGCTACAAGGGCATCACCATCGAGACTGTCGCCGCGTGGCCGGAAGGAGTCATTGTCTGCACCCTTTGTTCAATGGACGCAGACGGCAACCTCTTTGCAGCAGTCAATCTTCAGAATGATGAGAGCGTGATTCAGATTGACAAGATCTCAGCGGCCTCGGAACTCTATTTCTTCAAACTGCTCATGAAGGCTGATACCAACATCGCCTTCGGTGAAGAGTTTGTGGTGGCGGACTTCCGTGCAACTCCCAAATTCAAGGCAAATACCACAACCGGCGAGTAATCATGGCAAAACTCAAATATCTCGTACTCCATTGCACCGCCACGCCGGAGGGGCGTGATGTCACGGCGGCACAGATCCGTCAGTGGCACACCTCCCCGGTGAGTGCCGGTGGCAACGGTTGGAAGCAGGTTGGATACACCGACCTCATCCATATTGACGGAAGGGTCGAGCGGCTCGTGAATAACAACGAGGACGCGAATGTCGATCCGTGGGAAATCACCAATGGCGCGAAAGGCTACAATTCGGTGAGCCGTCATGTTGTCTATGCCGGAGGCTGTGACAGCAAGATGAATCCCAAGGACACCCGAACCGCAGCGCAACTCAAGGCGATGGAAGCCTATGTCAAGGATTTCCACAGACGCTTCCCGGATGTGCGTATCATCGGTCATAATGAAATCGCGGCCAAGGCGTGTCCGAGCTTCGATGTTCAGAAATGGCTCAAATCAATCGGCATAAATCAGGCCGCATAAAACAGTGACAAACAAAAATACGAGTGGCAATGACTTTCAGTGAAATCCTCAACATTTTACTTGGCGGTGGCCTCCTTGCTCTGGTGGTGGGGGTCATCACCCTCAAGGCTACCGTAAGGAAAGCCAATGCAGATGCGGAGCGTGCCAAGGCCGATGCCGAGAGTGTTCGGATTACCAACACTGAAAACGCCACCCGTATTCTTGTCGAGAACATAGTGAAACCCCTTAAAGAGGAACTCAATGCAACACGCGAAGACCTACAGGCCACAAAAAGGGAAATGGCCTCTACCAAGAGAGAAATGCAACGTCTGCGCAAGGCTGTCGAGGCTGCTTCCGGCTGTCCTCATTCTGATAACATCGGTGGTTGCCCTGTTCTGCACAGGCTGCGCGACAACCAAAAAGAATCAGACGGAGGAGATTCGGACGGAAGCGGTCTTGCAGAACCGCGACTCCGTGGCAACCGTAACAAGGTTGATCCTAAAAGAAACCGTGCCGGAGAGCCGTGCGGAGATAACAATTCCCGTGGACAGCCTCCTTAGGCTTCCTTCGGATGCGTCCTACTCGCAGCACAACGGACAGGCTACCGCAACAGTGACAAGGAAAGGAGAGGTCATATATGTGGCAGCCACCTGCGACAGTCTGCAACGCCAAGTGGAATATTACGAAGAACTCTACTACCGAGCGAGGGACGCGCTTGAGCAGTATAAGAACGATGTTCAAACGCTGAAAGAACAGCGTTCGGAGCCGTTGGCGAATCCGATAGTCAACTTCGTGATCGGGATAGTCGGCGGAGTGATAATAACAGTATTCACAATCATACTCAAAAGAAACAATGGCAGCAAATAAAAACTTCATCTATGGCATCGCCAGTGTGACATTCTCGGATTTCGAGATAGGATACATTGAGAAAGGATCCTGGGATTGGGGTGGTACAAAACCCGAATCGGTTGATGTAGAGGCCGAGCAGGTGCCTGATGCACCGGTTCTGACACTCGCACAGAAAAACGGTCAGATTGCACCGACCTTCAACATCATCCAGCTCAACTACGAGAACATTCAGAAGGTTCTCGGTGGTACTCTTACCGGAACTAAACCCAACTACACCGGTTGGAATGCCCCTTCCGACCTTGTACAGAACTCCGGCAAATGTGTCATCAATTTTGTGTCGGGTCAGACCCTTACAGTCCCCAACTCAACTCTGCTCGGCAATCTCGGCGGCAAGCTGACTCTCACCGAGGTCTCCAAACTTGAATGTCAGCTCAAGGTCAACAAGCCCGAAGGAGGTGGTGCACCTTACACTATCACCGATTCAGCCAGTGCCGCATCTACAGCTAAAGCATGATGGATGACGCCACGGTAAGGCGGATACAGATGGAAGGCGCGGACGCATTGCTTGATGCCGGGGTCGATGTACCCTTGTTCAGTCTGCGCCTTCCTTTTCGTAAGAAGCCGATTGAATTTTTGGTCAGGATGAAAAGACCATGCCTTTCCGGGCAGATACTCATTGCGAGGACATACCTGTCGATGGGAGTCACAAGCGATGAGATGTGGTCTTTCACGGAGCAACAGGCAATGGAGTTTATAGCGAAACACGGAGTGGCACTGTCCCGGATGATCGCATACACCATGTGCCGGAGTCCATTGGCGAGAAAGTTCTTGCTGAAACCTATGGCATGGCTCGTGAGAAACCGCATGAGCAATGACCAACTGCTCGGCGTGATGAAGCGTTTCGTCTCGCTGATGGGCACAGACCCTTTTATTCCTATTATCAAATCAGCGGAGAGGACGACTCAATGACTTATATTTAAGACTATTGCCAACTATACGCAACTATTAGCAAGTTCAGCCGATTAGGTGGAAACACTTGTTTCACTTGAAAGGGCTATAATCAAACAATAAACCTAAAACCGGGTACTTTTTCGGGTACCCGGTTTTTTGCTATTCCTTCGTTTGGTGCTGTTCCGTTCCAAACGTGTTAAAGCGTTCCATATTTTCAGCCTTTGCCGCGTCTACTATTTTTATATACGGCTTCATAGCCTTGTAGTCATTATGCCCCGTCCAATTCATTATAACCGACGGCGGAATACCCAAGCGTAGCGCATTGACTACAAAAGTACGTCGCCCGGCATGGGTAGTTATTACTTCGTGCTTCGGCACTACGGCCTCCATACGGTCAGACCCACAAAACGACACAACGCGCACAGGGGCATTAAGTCCGGCAGCTTCCGCCGCGTCGTGAAGGTTATTATTCATTCGTTGATTACTGAGAACCGGGAGCGCGGCATCGTTTGGCAATTCAATGTCGGCGTATTTTTCAAGAATAGCAAGCGCGTATTTATTTAGTTCGATGTGCAACCGCTTAGTAGTTTTCTTTGTAACCACACTAATATAAGGCGGCACGGCTTCCCAATATACATCAGATTTGCGCAGCTTCGCAACATCGGAATAACGCAGCCCAGTAAAGCAGCAGAAGCAAAAAGCATCGCGTACAATACCGAAAGAGTTATTAGAGTCTGAGAAGTCAAAATAAAGGAAGTGCAATAATTCTTCCCATTCCAAATAAATAATTTCCTTGCAGTCCAAACCCTTAAAACGTGGGCGAAACTGATGATGTGCCAACCCGGAATAATAACCATTGGCAGCGGCCCAACGCAAGAACCAACGTACAAATGCCACATTCTTTGCTACCGTGGTATTAAGCAGCCCTGCCTTCTTTTGCTGATACGCCACAAATTCGGCAAACTTCGTTTTGTCGAAGCCTTCCAAAGTAAGCCTACGGTTATACTTGTATAGGTGCTGCCGTATGCTACGAAACTTTGTATAAGTCGCGGTAGTCCAATTATTCGATACGCCGACTTCCTTTGTAAAGAGGTCAAACACGGCGAAGAAGCCTAACGGCTCGGCTTCCGGCTTCTTTTCTTCGGGCTTCTTACGCCCGGTCAGCAAGTCGAAGGCTTCCTTAAATTCGGCTACGGAAGGAGCGCGTTTGTTGTCAAGTTCAAACCGTGTAAGCACTTCTTCAATTTGCCCGGACAGCGTTATAATACCCCTGTTGATAGCCCCGGCAGTTTCGCCGTGGCTATTCTTATTTCCGAGTTTAACGCACTTGTTGGCTTCATCCCATTTTGACGGCGCGATTACATAGCCGGAGCGAATATCGCACCGAAGACCGGCCCAACTGACCCGAAGCCTTATACCTACTTCTTCGGCTACTTCCTTGCCTTTGTTGTTGGGCTTGACGTGCAGACCTACCGTAACCTTGAACTTCATATAGCCAGCATTTTGCCGCGCCCGGTCAATAGCCATTTGGCCGAAACGGGAAACTTCGCTACGAGGTAGTGGGCGGCTTCCAATTCTATGCCCTTATAACGCGGCTTGTAACCCGGCTTAGGCGTAGGGCCAAAGCCTAAGCGAAGTTCGCGGTAACGGGCCGCACAAAGACCGTTAGAAGTGCAGAACGCCTCAAGAGAAGCGAGCTTTTCAAGTTCCACAAGACGAGCGACAGCCAAGAAGAAACGGCGGCTTATTTCTTCCCGGATTGGCCATGAATCATTAACTAAGCGTGGCATACCCCGGCGGCTTTTGCACTTGACATGATAGCGTTATAGTCTGCTTCCGATATAACTATACTTTCCGTTCCCGAAAGGTAGGCGGCTTCCAAAGCGTCGAAGACGTGGAGCGGTAAAAAAGGGTAATATACCCTGTCGGAATAGAATGTATCTACTTTGATTTCCATATAGCGAGTTATTTTTAGCAAATTTTGCGTTTAACGGCGTTTGTGTGCTTAATGGTAGTCTTTACTACCCCAAGAAAAAAGTGCGAAAATGGGGCGTTTCTGTGCGTTTTCGGCGTATCAATATAACACGCCGTTTTTAGGGGGGGGATTTACTCACGCGTATGCGCGTACTTTAAATTTAATATAAGGGTATTTTCCCACCCCACACTAACCGGCAGCGACACATCCGGCAGCGTCGCCCAGACGGGCATTTGCTTTTTTAGAAAGTTCAGTTAAGTTTTCGATAGTGCGCTGTTGGCTTTCCATTATTCGCTGTTGACTTTCGATGATAGAAAGAAGCCGGGCTTTTTCGTCCTTAGCTTCGTCCAAGAGTTTTGCAAGCATTTCCGACGGCCGGATTTCAGTGGCTTCGGCTTCCGGCTTTGTTTCGGGTATGAACATTTCGCCCTCGCCGAGCAACAGCCACAGGGGATTGAGCCGGGGAAATTGTATGGTAATTTGTTGCAGTGTGTCGGGCATTATTGATTTTCTAATGCTTTGAATATAAGCCGACCCGACCCCAACGCGGCGGCAGAACTCGCGCTCACTAATTCCTTCTGCTTTTATAAATTCTTTAAGACGCTCTTTTACTGATACTTCCATATATTAAGAGTGCTAAATGTTATCTTTTGTTAAATTTGCGATATTTGTATGGCAATTCCTTGCACTATGTATGGCAAAGTATTAACTTTGCATTGTGTAAGGCTTTCAAGTGCAAAGTTAAGCAATTTTGAGCCAACCGACAATAACAAAAACTACTTAAAAACAGGCTATATGGTTTATACGACAGCACAAATTAACCGCAACTTCCGAATAAAGGTTAGCGGCGTGAACGGCGAAGGAGCATACATCAACACCTTAGTAGGCGTTTCCGGGCTTCTTCGACTGATAGGCGAAAAGTTGGCTAACAACCTGCTTACACGCGCTTTCAACTGCTTGCTTGATAAGTGCGTTTGCAAACTTCGCCGAGGGCTAAAAATCACCTTCTACAACAAATAAACATACAGACGTATGGCAATAGAAACCATAATGGCAAAAGCTCGAGTAAAAGTGCTGACCGATTTCGGCTATTGGTGTCTTACGGAAATACGCGGACTTAAAGAAGGCACGGAATTAGAAGGCCGGTACAACCCCATAAACAAAGCCTTTGACTTCACATGGAACGGACAGGACGCGATGCTTTGGATAGGACAGAACGGCGAACTTATAGAAGATAACAAGTAATACCATACAATAATGAGCATGAACGACGAAAGAGGTTGTAGCGTTTGCCAACCCGGAAAAGAGAATTACGAACACTTCACGACGCGACTGCGCGGCAAATCAGTACGCCGTACACAATACGACTACTGCACCCCGGACGGGGAACTATTCGCTTGTGTCGGCGCAGACATTGACGACTGCCGGAAAAAGCGCGATGAGTGGCTACGCCGCCGGGAAGGAAAGAATGGTTAGGGACAATTTGCCCGGCTTCGTATCAAGTTACTACGCAAGCAATATGACCACTATATAAAGCCAACGGAGAAAGAATCCCTTTCGTGAAGGCTATAAACCGTTGACAGGCGGCAATAGACCCCGGCGCGGAACGCTCAAGGCGTAGGAAGCCCGAAACTTCCGCCGCGCACCAAGCAAGATTACAAACTTCAAAATTTCAATAAAATGGTAATGACCGAAACAGCAACTACAAAAAAGTGCAGCTACCGGGGCTTCCGAACAGCCCTCGCACAAGTAAAGATGGGCGACTATAAAGAAGTCGTAGCCGCGTTGTGGAAAGCGTTGGGCATTTGCAACCGAAACAGCTTCTACGCCTACCGCGACGGCAAACAAGAGCCAAAAGCAACTCAGGCCGAAGCAGTAACCGCCGTGTTTGAACGCTACGGTATAACTAAAATTTGGGATATATGAAGCTCAACGCGGAACTAAGTCCACGCGAAACCGAGATAGCCGAGTTATTGGCATGGGGCGCAAGCAAGAAAGAAACCGCCGATAGGCTTTTTATTTCGCCGCGCACCGTAGAGAACACCGCCCAGAACATATACGCCAAAATAGGCATTCAAAAGGCCACGGAACTTTGCGTATGGTGGTTTTGCAACAAGTGCGGCGTCCCCGTTGGATTAGACCCCTTAAAACGCGCCTTCATTGCCACGGTGCTACTCCTTGCCTTCCTTCCCTACGAGTTACGACCCGATACCGACAACTTCACGCAAAGGACTACCGCCCGGACTACACGCACCATTAGGGCGCAGCGCAGAAAAGGCAGAGAAGAAGAATTATTAACCCCCTTCAACATCACAGCATGAGCAAACAGGACATAATAACGGCCATATTCGGGAAGACCGAAAGCGGCGAGCCTTACACGCTAAAACAGGGCTTAGTATTCGTATGGTTTGCGTTCAGCCTTTCCGCCCTTTGCCTACTTGCCGAAGGCCCCTATTGGTTGCTGGCTATCCTATTCGCCAATTTTTGGGCTTCCGCAAGAGCATTAGAAAAATTACCCCTTCCGGCAGACCCGGAAGACAAATTTAACGACGACGAAGATGATTAACAAAAAGACCCGAATAATAGACCTTACCCTCGGCGAACTTTTGGAAGCCGTCGAAGACAGGGTTAAGGAAGTAATAGCCGGAAAGCCCGACAAAGAAGCCAACACCGAAAAACGATACGTCTACGGTCTGAAAGGTTTGGCGCGGCTTTTAGGGTGCAGCAAGACCACGGCAAGCCGTATCAAAACTTCCGGGAAGATAGACAAAGCAATAACCCAAATTGGCGCATTGCTGATTATAGACGCGGAATTAGCCTTGAAACTGGCCGGCGAAAGACAACCGAAAAAATAACACCAACAAATTTCAGCTATATGAGTAAACAAGTAAAAATTAGACGCATTGCCCTTGCCAACTTCAAGGGGCTGCGCAACGTGGCGGTAGACTTCGGCGACACCGCGACGACCATCAGCGGACATAACGGCACAGGAAAGACCACGATAGCCGATGCTTTTGCGTGGCTTCTTTGGGGTAAGGACTCCGAGGGAAACAGCGATACGAAATTTGGTATTAAGACGACCGACGCAAACGGCGACTTCATTCCCGACCTTGAACACGAGGTAATAGGCAACTTCGACATCACGGACACCGAAACAGGGGAAGTTACCAACGTAGAGCTTCGCCGCGTCTACGTCGAGGAATGGCGCACCCCCAAGGGCGAAACCGAGCGAATATTAAAAGGACATCGTACCGATTTCTTCTATAACGGAGTTCCTCTCAAGACGAAGACCGAGTACGACGCGAAGGTAGCCGCAATAATTCCCGAAGGACTTTTTAAGGTTCTTACCGACCCCTATTATTTCCTTACGCTTCATTGGAAAGCACAACGCGAACTGCTTCTGCAAATAGCTGGAAATATAGACGACAGCACCGTAGCCGCCACACGCGCCGACTTCGCAGGGCTTCTAAACCGGGTAACAGGAAAGACGATGGAAGAATACAAAAAGGAAATTTCTGCACGTCGCACCAAAATTGAAACCCAATTAGACAAAATCCCAACCCGGAAGGACGAAGCGACACGCAACACCCCGGTAGCCCCGGACTACGCCGCCCTTGAAACCGAAAAGGCACGGCTTGAAACCGAACTTTCGCAGATAGACGCTGCGACCACTTCCGCAGCCGAAGCCAACCGCGTAGCCTACGAGAAAGCGGCCGAGTTGCAGGCACAAATCAACGGCAAGCGCAGCCAACAGCAAACTGCGCTTTTCAACGCCACCGAAGCCGCCCGGACACAGGCATACGAAGCCAACAAGACCGCCGACGAAGCCGCCCGGAGCCTTAGCCAAGTCGAGAGCGATGAACGCTCGGAAGCGGCATTTTACAGCCGGGAGCGTCAGCGCATAGCCGACAACATCAGCCGCGCCGAGCAGCACAAGAAAGGCTATGAAGCACAAAAAGCCGACCTTATAGCCCGGTGGAACGCGGTAAACGAAGCCGAGTACCAAGAAAAGGAATATACGACCGCCGGGCCGCTCCTTTGCCCCATATTCGGGCATCTTTGCGCCGACCCCGACGCGACCAACCGCCACAAGTGCGACGCGGCAACAGCCGCCGAGCAGTTCCGGGCAAACCAAGATAAGGAGCGCGAAGCCTTCTACGCCGAGCAGACCAAGCAGCTCGACAGCATGGATGCGGAAGGGCAGGAGCTAAACCGCCTTATTGCGGCGCAGGACACCGAGATAGCCCGGCTGCAAAAGGAAGCCGCCGACCTTGAAAAAGCCCATACGGATAAGGCTGCCGAATATGTCGCAAAGAAAAAGCAGTACGCCGACACCATAGCTGCCCACCCACGAATCAGCACCAACCCCGTAATAAAGGGCGAAGACCTTCCGACATGGGTAACACTTCAAACCGAGATAGACCAACTTACCGCGCAGCTCCCACAGGCAGCGACGCAGACCGACACCGCCGCACTTCGCCAAAAGAAGGCGGAGCTTACATCCCGGCTCGACGACATAAAGCAGAAGTTAGGGCTACGCGCCATAATAGAAGCGAGCGCGGCTCGTATAGCGGAACTTGACAAAGAAGCCGCTACGCTGGCACAGGAAAAAGCGTCGCTTCAAATAGAAGAAGACCTTATAGACGATTTTGTAAAAGACCGTATGACCGAGGTAGAACGCCGCGTAAACGGGCTTTTCAGCCGGGTAAGGTTCAAGATGTATAAGCCGCTTGTAAACGGCGAGGAAGAGCCGGACTGCGTGGCCTTCGTCGATGGTACCCGGTACCAAGACAAAAACCACGCCGGGCAGATAAACGCCGGCCTCGACGTGATTAACACCCTTTGTGCATACCACGGCGTAACCGCCCCTATATTCGTCGATAACGCCGAGAGTGTAAACGACTTCATACCTACCGCCGGACAACTAATAAAACTCGTCGTAACTAACGGCGACTTCAACGTAACACCCAACTAACACCCACCCCGATATGTGCAGCACCCCACAAGTTCCGGCTACCATAGTCGAAGCACAAGAAAAATTCGAGTTGGCTATGCGCAACGCTTCGGCGATTGACATAGTAAACAACTTCGGCGCGGCTTTCAACGCCGCACAAGTAATCGGGCTTCTTCGCGAAGCATTGACCGACGAAGTAATGAACGCGGTATTTATGCCGCTGATGAACACAAAAGTAGGCTTCCGTACCGACCGCGACGGCAAACCCGATAAAAACGGACGACCCAAGCCCCTCTACGACATTCCCACCGTCCGCGACGCGATTATAGACGCGGCGATAATAGGGCTTCTTCCCACCGGGAATCAGTTCAACATCATAAGCGGTACGATGTACCCCACAAAGGAAGGCTATACCGTGCTTCTTAAAAAAATAGGCGCGAAGTATATAATAGACGTTCAGCAAGACCGCAGCCAAAACCCGGCTTTTGCCGAGTTCCCCTGTAAGATAACATACGCTTTCAACGGCGAGAAAAACAGCCTTACCGTAGTGGCTACCGTCCGCCGCGACCAATACAGCAGCAACGACCAACTACGCGGAAAAGCAGAGCGACGCGCAAAGAAAGCCCTGTATGAATACCTTACAGGAACGGATTACGGCGACGCTGATGAAACGAGCAGCCGCCCCAACGCGGTAATTGATGCCGTAGCCGTCGAGATAAGCGAACACGCAAACGCTGGGGGCGCAATTGGCATAGAGCCGGAAGAAGCGAGTTACACGGAAGCGGCGACCGCCACCTCGGAATCAGCCCAACCGCAGACCGCACCCCAAGCGATACAGGAACAGCCCCAGGCCGCCACACAACCGACCCCGGCGAATAACGCACCAAGAAAGCCCAATTTCTAATGGTACTTAGTGTTTTAGGTTCAAGCAGCAGCGGCAACGCCTACATTATTCAAAATGTGGGCGAAGCCCTGCTAATTGAAGCCGGAATACCATTCAAGAAAATTGTAGGCGAATTGAACGGCGATATTTCCAAAGTGGTAGGCTGTCTTATTTCCCACGAACACGGCGACCACGCCGGACGCATTAACGAGGTATTGAACGCCGTTATTCCCGTCTACGCTTCAAAGGGTACGATTGAGAACGCCAAGATAACAAGCGAGTGGCCGGCTCGCGTATTGGAACGCGCCGGGAACGGCTACAAGCAAATCAAGATAGGCAGCTTCAAAGTGATACCCTTCGCCACCAAGCACGACAGCGCAGAGCCGACAGGGTTCTACATCTGGCACCCGGAAACAGGCGGCATTTTATTCGCTACCGATACCTACTACCTTCCCAACACTTTCAAAGGGCTAAACAACATCCTTATCGAGTGCAACTACGACCCGTACATATTAGACCGAAACGTAGAGAACGGCTCAGTTCCCCCGGCATTAAGGGAGCGAGTAAGAGCGAGCCACCTCAGTATAGACACTTGTATAGGAGCGTTAAAAGCCAACAATTTGAAGGCGGTAAACAACATTGTGCTGATACACCTTTCCGACGGCAACGGCGACCCCGTGGCGTTCCGCGACCGGGTATATAAAGCCACAGGAAAGCGCGTACACATAGCCAAGCCCGGACTTAATATAAACTTCAATAAAACGCCCTTCTGATTATGTCTATAAAAGGCTTTGACAACGAAACGCAGCCCTTGAACGAGTACGAAGAAAAGACTTTGCTACCGCTCATTTTGGAGAGCCTGAAGACCAAGTTAGGACGCGACAACGCCGTTACTAACCGCACCATTGTAATGCGGCTTAACATAGCCGGATATAAGACCGACGGCCCACGGATAAGGAAAATTATAAACCATATACGCACGGCCGACCTTCTCCCCGGACTTATAGCCACGTCCGCCGGGTACTTCTTAGCCACTTCCGAAGCCGAGCTTTTGGACTACGAAGAAAGCCTTATAGGACGTGAGGACGCTATAAAACAAGTCCGTTTAGCCATAGCCCGTCAGCGTCGGATCCTTTATGGCGACGCACACAAGCCCGGCGACAACAAACCCGAAATATTCTAACCCCTTAACCCCAACAAACGACATGAAGAAAATAGCATTATTCAGAAACGTAAACGGAAGCCCCGAATTTGTAGACCGCTTCGACACCATGAAAGAAGCAAGCGACTGCGTGGCTTCCATAGTAGACGGCGAAGACGATGTAACCGTATTCGACTTCACTACCGAAGAACAGGAGTACACCGACATCATCGAGCGCGTGAAGTCATACGCCGACGCTTGCGACGTGTTAGGCGTTCCGCAGCTCGACGAAAAAGCTATGCTTTCGGCTGGCTTCCGCCCGGACGAGATAGCCCGGCGCAAATTGGAAACCATTACCGCAGCACTTAACGAAGGGTGGAAGCCGGATTGGAACAACACCGACGAATACAAGTATTACCCCTGGTTCTACATTGAGCCGGGCAAGGGCAAAGACCCGGACGGCAACCCTGACGGCGCGACTGCCGGCCTTTCGTATGCGCATACGCATAACGCGGCTTCGCATACGGCTACGAACATCGGCTCTCGGCTTTGCTTCCACGACCGCCGTACCGCGTTCTACGCCGGAAATACGTTTACTGACCTTTACGCCGCCATTTTGGTGGAAAAATTCTAAGCCCACACCAAGATGGAAGCACAGGAACGAATAGAAACCCGGAAAGACGAAATACGCTACCGCACCGCCGACCAACGCCGGATGGTGGGGAAGTTCTTAGCCGAAAAAGTCTGCAAAAAGTGGGTTGAGGATTTCGCCGACCAAGAAACAGGCGAAGTAATAAGCGTTGAGCGCACAACCATTCTTTTTGAGGGCGGCAAATACATAGACGAAAGTCTGGCCCAAAGTATTTGCTTCCACATTCAATGCGGCGACATTGCCGACGTGGAAGTAAGCAACCAACGTCGAATAGCCCGACCCGAAAAGAACTATTACTTACGCCCGTACACGGCGACCGCCGTAATCGGCGAAAAGCGTAAGAAGTTCATCCTTCAAGCCCAAAGCGCAGCTCAAGCCATAGAAGTAGTTACGGACTACATAGAGCTTAAATATACGTCGCTTTTCGTGGTGGATAGTGTCAAGGCTATGCCCGGCTGCATAATTCTAAACGACCGCTTCCGTAGCGCAGTCGAGGAAGTGGAAGGCGGCAACGAAGCAGGAGAGGAAACCCCAGACGGCGAGGAAGAGCGCGAGGACACGAAGTATTACAAAATCGCAGCCGAGATAACGGCCCTGCCGTTGGAAGGCGAGAAAGAAGAAGATACGCCGCGCCCAAGTTCCTACGACTTCATTGTTAAGACACGCGACATCGACACGGCGAAAGCCGTAATTACGGCGTGGATTAACATGAAGATGAAGAAGAAAGCCGAGGAAGACAACCGGGAAGCTCGGACTTTTGAAGTGTCGCTTACAGCCGCGCAGCCTTTCAGCCTTAGCGCGATTATTCCCTACGCCTTCTGCGTCGCCTACAAAGAAACCGAAACAATAACGATTAAGCCGTAAAACAACCGGGGCGCGTTTGCTGACCCAGTGAACGCGCCCCATCAAACCACCGCTATGAGCCAAGACAGCATAGTAATTTTTCGTTCCTACATTGACGCGATAGCAGAGCTTCCGGCGGAACTTTACAAAGAAGTTTCAAGGGTACTTTACGCCTACGCCTTTGATGGGATAGAGCCGGACGCAGACGCAAGCCCAACGGCCCGCGCCATGTTTATTGCGTTGAAGTCGCAGATAGATTTTAATATAGCGAGGTACGAAAGGGCTCGTAAGAACGGAAGCAAGGGCGGCGCACCAAAAGGCACCAGGAACAACCCCGGCGGACGGCGCGGAAAAAGAACTAACCAAGAACTAACCGAAACTAACCAAGAACTAACCGACCCCGAAAAGTTAGTTATTTCGGACGTTTTGGACGTTGAAACCGCTGAAATTTTGCCGGAAGCCGAAGAAGAAAATATGCCAAAAGTGCCAAAAAATCGCCGAAAAGGGTTTGTTAAAACTAACCAAGAACTAACCGAAAACAAACCTACAACTAACCAAAACGGCGAAAAAGAACTAACAGATGTTAAAGAACTAACCTTAATCAGTAATCAGTTATCAATAAATAATAATTATGTTGTAGTAGATAACGCGCGTGAGGTTTGTTTTTTGGAAAAGTTTTTTGCGCCGGAAAACCAATGCAGCATAGACGTACTTTGTATGCAGAACTACACCGACCGCGCCACGTTGGAACGGTACGCAGGGGAAATAATAGCCGAGTGGCAGCTGCGCGGCGTGGAGCATACCGAGTACAAGGAAGCCGCCCAACACTTGATAAACCATCTTCGCCGAAAATTTGAAGCCGACCGACGCAGAGCGCGAGAAGAAGCCGCCGCACCGAAAAGCCGCACCCAGGCCCGCGCCGACTTGATAGCGACAGCACGGAATAACCTGGCCGCCGCAATAGTGAACGACGGACAGCCGCCGAGAGTAGACAGCGCGGCAAACGATACACAACCCTTCTGATACCCCGACAGCAAATGGAACTTTTGAACAGCAATAACAGCCGGCCCAATACCCAACTGCAAATTTCCGGGGGATTGGTGCCAACCACAGCCGACAGCCGGGCTATTGCCATACGACAGCAGTATGGCAACATGGCCCAACTTTGCAAAACTTTCAGCGTGGACGCGCAAAGGTATTGCGCCCTTAACGTCGAAAAGGCGATAAGAAACGGCGTACCTACTTTTGTCAGCATCGTAAACACCTACGGCGAAGACGGAGTAGCGGCACTTATTGGCGGACACATTACCGACGCTATTGTACGAATGGGCGAGGAACGCGACATAGACCCTTACGACGTGGATTTTATATCACGCGCCATTTGTGAAAGTGAACGCTTCCGGCTATTGTCGATGGCTTCAATACTTCGCTTCTTCCACTTGTTGAAGTGCGGTGAGTTTGACATATACGGCAAGGTAACACCCCGTAAGATTTTAGAAGCCTTCCGCAAATACGCTGTCGAGCAACAGGCAAAGGAAAACCGCATAGCCTACGAGATTGAACAGGAGCGGATGCACCGGGAACAAGAAGAAGCCCGGAAAAACGCCGTATCGTGGGAGCAGTTTTGCGAAAACAAAGGAATAGACCTCAAGAAGTACCCTACGATGATGGCTTACTTCCACCGTAAAGCCGCCGAAGAAAAGGCGAAAGCAGAGCTTCCCCGGCTAATTGCGGAACTGATACAAACCTTCGTAAGCGTAATAACCTTCATTGACGGATATCTGAAAGACGAAGCCCAAAAGAAGAAATAGCCCTATGAGCCACGGAAACGTCACGATTTTCGCTCTTGCGCCGAAAGGCGGATAGTTTTAAGGCTCGACACATAAAAACGCGCCACAGGCAAAAATAAACCAATTCAGCATGAACAAAGAGAAAATATATATTTCAGGCCAAATCAGCGGCTTAACCGCCGAAGAATATGCGCCGCGCTTCTTTGAAGTGGCCCGGCAACTTCGCGCACAGGGCTACGACGTGGTAAACCCACTTGACAACGGAATAGACCCAAGCGAGGAATGGCGCGAGCAGATGAAGGCGGATATTAGACTATTGATTGAGTGCGACGCGATTTTTATGCTGTCAAATTGGGAATTAAGCAACGGCGCGACGTTGGAACGCGAGATAGCCAAAGGTTTAGGGCTTCGGATTGAATACGAGCGACCGCCGCAGCACAGGGATATAAAACGCGCCATACTTACGGCGATGTCGGTACCCTTCAAAACCATAGCCGCCGACAGCCGGGAACGCTGGCACGTCTACGCCCGGATGATATACGCCCACCATTGCAAAAAGAAGGGGGTAGCGACACAGGAAATCGCCGAAGAAACGAAGCACGACGCATCGACTATTCACTATTACCTACGCCGCTACGATAGCGAATACAAGTTTAACCGGGAGTTCCGTGCAGCCGCTGAAAAAGTGGCTACGCTATTGAGTAAAAAGTTAACCACGCCTTCGAGCGTATCACTATAAGACGAAATGGCAACAAAACAAATAAAGCCTATTTTTGGCGGTGCATACGAAGCCACCGAAGATGGCGAAATATATAGCCTAAAACGTAAGGAACGCCGCTTAATGGTTGGTGTGGTTAAGGCTTCGGGATATAGAATGGTTGTAATAACCGTAGGACGAAAGAAGCAGTATCACAACGTCCACAGGCTTATAGCCGAAACCTTTATCCCCAACCCCAAAAATTACCGAGAAGTCAACCACAAAGACGGTAATAAGTTAAATAACGCCGTAGCAAATTTAGAATGGGTAACAGCAAGCCAAAATCAGTTGCACGCAGTTACTTCGGGGCTAAGGCCTTCTTTGAAGTTGAATTACGAAAAGGCCTCGGAAATACGCGAGCTCTATGCAAGTGGAAATTATACACAACGAGAAATTGCGGCATTGTTCAACGTCGGCAAGTCATTAATAGCAGACATAATAAACAATAAAAGATGGAAAAGACAGGATTAAACGTACTTAGTCTTTTTGATGGTATGTCGTGCGGCCAAATTGCGCTTAGGCAAGCCGGAATCAAGGTAAAACAATACTTCGCTTCCGAGATTGACAAACACGCCATAGCGCAGACACAACACAACTTCCCGGACACGGTGCAGCTCGGCAGCGTTACAGGAGTACGCGCCGCCGACCTTCCCCACATTGATTTGCTGATAGGCGGCTCTCCGTGTCAAGGGTTCAGTTTTGCCGGAAAGCAATTAAACTTCGACGACCCCCGAAGCGTGCTTTTCTTTGAATACGTCCGTATTCTTCGGGAAATACAAGAATACAACCCAGGCGTTAAGTTCCTACTTGAAAACGTGAGGATGCGCCGGGAGTGCGAAAACGTAATTTCCGAGCAACTGGGGCTGTTCCCGATAGTGATAAATTCCGCCTTAGTGTCGGCACAAAACCGCGTCCGGCTTTATTGGACTAATATACGCACAAGAGAAGAAGCAAACCTTTTTGACACGAAAATATTTACGGATATTCCACAGCCCGAAGACCGGGGAATAGTGATACAGGATATTTTGGAAGAAAACGTACCGAAATCCTATCATTACAGCGAGGAACGGAAGCGTAAACTTTTAGGGCATAGCAAACGCCAAAAGGAAAAGGGTAATAACTTCGGCTTCCACCCACGCCGACCCGGAGAAAAAAGCAACACTTTAAGAGTTGGCGGACGTTGGCACGACGACTGTGTACTATTGCCTGGCCCCTGTTGCGTAGCAGTTCGAGGAAGGTTTAACCCGGAAACAGGACGGAACGAACAAACGGTAGAACTACGCCCGGACGGTAAGACAAATTGCCTTACAAGCGTGGAAAAAGATAATTTGCTTCTTGAATCGGTTTGCCTTGCACCCCGACGCACGGAGTACGGAAAAGCAATACGCCGCCAATACGAAGCCGGAGAGATACAGGAAAGCCGCCACAACATGACGGAGTTAGTACCCCGGACGGACGGCAAATCAAATACCCTTACAACGGTTCAAAAAGACAATTTGATACTTCAACTTCCCCACGGATATAACACCGGGGCAGTATTCCATGAGAAAGCCCCAACCGTAACATCAAACCGCTACGAAGCCAATAACTTAGTATTCACTCGCGAAGTGATACAATTAAACCCGGATACCGAAAGCGGCGGCAAACAGCCATTCCAACAAAACCGCGTCTATTCCGCTGAAGGCATTAGCCCGGCATTATGTTCAGCCCACGCCGGGCAAGCCCCCGCCATTCTTACAGCCGACGAGGTTCTACGTTGTTTTACCCCGACGGAGTGCGCCCGGCTTCAAACCATACCCGAATGGTACGAATGGAAGTGTAGCAAAACCCAAATATACCAGATGCTCGGTAACGGTTGGACGGTAGACGTAATAACCCATATTTTCAACTTCTTAAAAAACAGCTTATGAAGATTAAAGCAAAATTCGCGGCGTTACTTCGCCGTTGGGCCTACGCCCTTAACCCCGAAACCCCGGCGACACTTCCGACGGGCTACGAGCTTGCAAAAGTCGTCAGCATCGTAGGCTACCCACTACCCGACGGCAAGATGCCCACGCCGGAAACAATCAAGCACTTCTATAAAGTCTTAACTGAAGAAGTGCTTACCCAAGTACAGGACTGCGGCTATATACGCCACCGCGCCGACATTCACCCGGTACCAGGCGGAATGATTGACTACGAAGCAAGCCTTTACGTCGGCTTCATTCCGAGAAAGAAAACCAAGTAACACCACCAAAAAACAACGAACTATGTTAAAAACGGAGTTTGTCGGACACATAGGAGCCGACGCAGAGATAAAGGATTTTAACGGCAAGCGTTTTATATCCTTCAACGTAGCCACTTCCGAGCGTTTCAAGGACGCACAGGGGCAGACCGTAACCCGGACGACGTGGGTAAGCTGCTTAAAACCCGGCGACGGTGCGGTAGTCAACTACCTCAAGAAAGGAACACAGGTATTCTGCCGGGGCAACCTTACGGCGAAACCGTACACAGGAAAGAACGGAGTAGAAGCCGGGCTAAATTGCACCGTTACCGAGTTGGAACTGCTCGGAAGCCGACAGGACGCACAGCAGAACCAGCAGGCACAACCCGAAGCAGCCACACCGCCGCAGTCATGCCCGGCACCGGGCGAAACATACCCCGGCGGATATTCCGGCGGCTACGGAAGCAACCAATATCCGGGCGGCTTCCCTACCCAAAACGAAGATAGACCATTTTAACCCATACTTCGATGATGTTAACTTTCAGCGTGAAGATAACGGAAGGCATTATTTACGACGCTATAAAAGGCGCAGTAAACGAATGCCTTCCAGCATTGGCCCGGCAGATAGCCGGAGCGGATAAACCGGGCGACCTTTCGACGGCTTCCGGCTTCACTATCCTACGAAACGGCAAACCCATAACCGACGACCAAATAGGCAAGTTCCGGGATAAGCCGCTAACCCGAAGCGTCAAGTATAGCGCAGTCGTAACCGTCGGCGGCGTAACCGCCACTATTGGAATATGAAGCCATACGGATTTGACAGCCGATTACAGCACAGTATAGACCTACTGCGGAAGTCCGAAAAATTAGCCTTCCGATATTCCGCAGAAGGTTTTTACTTAGCTTTCAGCGGTGGCAAGGATAGCCAAGCACTCTATCACGTCGCCAAGTTAGCCGGAGTAAGATTTGAAGCACATTACGCGCTGACAACCTTAGACCCCCCGGAAGTGGTGCGCTTTATCCGAAGCCACTACCCGGACGTTATTAACGACCGACCAAAATTGACTTTCGCCCAACTTTGCATAAAGAAGAAGGCTTTACCTACCCAACTGATGCGCTTTTGTTGTGCAGCCCTAAAAGAAACACAGGGAGCCGGAACGGTAACGCTTACCGGGGTAAGGCGACAGGAAAGCGTAAAGCGTAGTTCCCGGCGAGAAGCGGAGATAGCCGGAAGTAAAGGCCCAAAGTTTCGGGGAACATTGGAACAATTCGACCAATTCACACGCGAAAAAGAAATAGAAGGCGTTCAGTGTGTCAAGGGTAAAGACAAAATAATAATAAATCCAATTATTGAATGGAGCGAAGCCGACGTTTGGCACTTCCTTAACGAAGTGGTAAAAGTGGAGCATTGCGCCCTATACGATAAAGGTTGGCGGCGTTTGGGCTGTCTATTTTGCCCAATGGCGAGTAAGAAGGAAGTGTTACGACAGGGCGCGGCATATCCCAAATATTACGCGCTGATACTTCGGACAATTCACCAATTAAGGGCAAACGGTTATATGAACAGCTACCCCGACCTTACCGATGAAGAAGTATTTAATTGGTGGATAAGTAAAGAAGGCATACGGAAATGGTATAACAACCATAAACAACCTTCATTATTCGACGACGAACCCAAGAACCCCGATTAACGATGGCACTAATGACGAAAATTTGTGAAAATTGCGGCCGACCATTCCAAGCCGACACACGCAATGTTGCGCGAGGTTGGGGAAAGTGTTGCAGTAAGTCCTGTGCAGCTTACCTTCGGGAGAAAACAGGCACAGCCGACCCGAACATAGGAAGGAAGCCGCGTATTACTTTCGACGAAATGTTAGCGAGAGCCAACGCCGAGCCGACCAAACGGAAGCCCCGGCACATTGAAAGCCATATACAGAGAAATTGCCTTACATGGTTTAGGCTTCAATACCCGGAACTTCGGTTAGTGCTTTTCGCTATACCCAACGGCGGCGCGAGGAATAAGCGCGAAGCCGGGATATTGAAAGCAGAAGGAGTAACTGCCGGAGTAGCCGATATGATACTACTAACACCGTCAGGCAGCTACGGTGCATTGTGCATTGAGTTCAAGACCGAGGACGGCAGCCAGCGGCAGAGCCAAAAGGAATGGCAAAAAGCGGCGGAAACCGCCGGAAACAAATATGTCATAGTCCGCAGTATAGAGGACTTCATACGCGAAATAAATACCTACTTGCGCCCGGCATAGTTCCGAGGTGGAAGTTTTAACGAAGTGTTTTTAGGGGCTTCCGTATCAATATACTACGGAAAGCCCCTAACTTTGTTATGCTTTTATAAAGTTACCATATAGCTGAGAGCTACCGCCAACAGCGGAAGCGGAAGGGCGCGGCTCACAACCACGCCCTTTTTTACTTAAACGCACAAAGTAATGGCACGAAAGAAAAAGACCCAGGCCGACGAAAGCGGCTTAGACTTCAACATAGGCGACATCGGGATAGAAACGCCAGATTTTGATACTTCGCTGTTTGACATATTGGAAGACGGCGAGGGAGAGGAAACGCGCTATATAAAGCCGAAGGTTTACGCCACTTCTTCGGACTTCGTGAAGTACGACAACGCCGAGAAGCTGGCTCGGGATATAGAGATAACGACCGGGGCGCGTTACGACGTGGTAGTAAACGGCAGCTTCATATTTGGCGACTTTTTGGAAGCCTTCATAGTGAGGAATAACGCCAAGTGCAAACGCTTTACTATTTCCACGCTGTCGCTTAACCAAAACAACGTAGACAGCTTGCACAACCTTATAACGCACGGATATGTAGACGAACTTAACCTAATAGTAAGCGCATACTTCTACAACATGGAGATACGCGCCTTAATTCCCTACATATACAGGCAGCTCGATATAGACAACCGCCTACAATTAGCCGTGGCAAACGTACACACGAAAACGGCGCAGTTTGAAACATTGGGCGGAAAGAAGATAATAGCCCACGGCTCGGCGAACCTACGCAGTTCCGGCAGTATAGAGCAATTCACGATAGAGGAAAACGCGGAACTTTACGACTTCTACGACAATATGTTTAGCCGGATATTGGAACGCTACCAAACCATACGAAAGCCCGTATGGGGTAAGAAAGCATGGGCGGAGATAATTAAAAAGAAGTTCAACGATTAACCTACAAAGTTATGGCAGAAGACAACGGAAGCACAAGAAGCGGCGGTAACGGCTCGACAATTCAAAGCAGCACGGCAGCGAGTATGCGCGGCGCGTCTATGAGCCATTGGGTAGACCCATTTGGTGGAGGCTCTACCGGCCCGGCACCATTCTAACCGACAATACCAAACCACAGGAGCAATGGCAAAGAACAAAAAGAAGAATGAAGAAGCGACAACCGCCAAACCGCTCGCCGGATTGGTGCAAAGCGTCGTAATAAGTCTTAGCGACATAGTACCGAACAAAGGGCAAATTCCCGGCGTACCCAAGAACCCACGCCAAATGAAGGACGACGTTAAGTTTAGGAAGCTAAAAGCGTCGATACAAGACGACCCCGAAATGTTGGCACTTCGGGAAGTGCTGATATACCAATACAACGGCCTTAACGTGATAATAGGCGGCAATATGCGTTACCGCGCCCTCAAGGAATTAGGCTATACGGAAACAATAGCCAAAATAATACCCCCGGAAACTTCGCCGGAGAAGCTACGCGCAATAGTCATAAAGGATAACGTAGCCTTTGGCGATTGGAATATGGACGATTTAGCCAACGAATGGGAAATAGACGAGTTAGACCATTGGGGCGTAGACCTTCCCGACATTGATACAGGGAAAGCCGAGAACGAGGCCGAAGAAGACGACTACGACGTAGCCGGGAACCTTCCGAGCAAGCCGAAAGCTCGGTACGGCGATGTCTACCGATTGGGAAACCACCGTCTAATATGCGCCGATAGCACCAAGCCCGAAGTATTGGATATTCTGATAGGCGACGGCAAGGTAGATTTACTTCTAACGGATCCGCCGTACAACGTGGACTATTCAAGCAAGAACGAGGCTTTAAACGCAGCCGACAAAGGAAACCGTGTGCAGAAGGACATCGCCAACGACAAAATGGCCGACGGTGCGTTTTTGGACTTCCTTACCGCAGCGTTTGAGAACGCAAACCGCTACCTCAAGAAAGGCGGCGCGTTCTACATTTGGCACGCCGGAACGGAAGGGCTTAACTTCAAATTGGCGGTCAAGTCCGTAGGTTGGGAGTTAAAGCAGATACTTATATGGGCTAAAAACAACATGGTATTAGGCCGACAGGACTATCAATGGAAGCACGAACCCTGCCTATACGGTTGGAAGCCCGGCGCGTCGCACTTCTTCATTAACCGCCGCGACCTTCTTACGCTTACCGAGGACGAAGCCCCGGACATAGACAGCATGACGAAGGACGAACTAAAAGCCCTTCTTCGCTCCCTTCTAAACGAAGACAAAACGCCGACCACGGTAATACACGAAGATAAGCCGCTACGTTCAGCCGACCACCCGACGATGAAGCCTATAAAACTTATGGGCCGGGCGATAAAGAACAGCACACGCCCCGGCGAAGTCGTGTTAGACCTATTCGGCGGAAGCGGAAGCACCCTTATGGCGGCCGAGCAGTTGGCTCGGAGTTGCTACACGGTAGAGTTAGACCCGGCATATATAGACGTGATTATAAAACGCTGGGAAGAATACACAGGCGACAACGCCGAACTATTGGGGAACTTCGCCCCGGACGCAGACGAGCCGGAACGTGAATAAGTCCGAAACAGGAACAGAGAGAAAACCAAGCATTATCAGAGAGAAGCGATGGCCAACGAACAAAACCTTATACCATTCAAGCCGGGGCAGAGCGGAAACCCGAAAGGGCGACCGAAAAGCCGCGTTCCCGAACAGCTTGTAAAGATATTCGGGAGCAAGGCCCGCGCTAAAAAATTTTACAGCCTTTCCGCCGGGGAAATAGACGAGTGGGAATCCGCTATCCTTTCCATGAGTGCCAACGACCTAAAATTATTGGCAAAGTGGGATGAGGCCCCAGCTTACCCGAAAGGGTTGGCTATTGCCGTGCTTAACGACATGAAGAACGGCAAGACCACGACCTTAGACAAACTACGGGAACGTCAGTACGGCAAACCCACACAGCGAATGGAAGTAACCGGGAAAGACGGCGGCGACTTGATACCGGCCCGGACATTGAGCAAAGAGGAAGCCGCAGAACTTCTCAAGAGCCTAAACGAAAAGTATTGAAGTGCAGATACGCGATATTGACATAATAAAAACGTGGGTACAGCAGTCTACGCTAAACTTTACGCGATACCTTTTCAAAGAAATGTATAAGCGTAAGTTTGTCGTAGGCAAGCACCACGAACTGATAGCGGCGGCGTTAGACCGGGTTTTAGCCGGGGAAATAACGCGGCTTATAATCAATATTGCGCCCCGATACGGAAAGACCGAGTTAGCCGTAAAGAACTTCATAGCGAAAGGGTTTGCACTGAATCCGAAAGCCCGGTTTATTCATTTGTCGTATTCCGACGACCTGGCCCGTGATAACTCGCGTGGCGTACAGGATATTTTGCGTTTTCCGGCATACCGTCGCCTTTTTCCCGGCACTATGCCAACAAGTATAAATACGCGCAAGTGGTGGACTAAGGAAGGCGGCGGACTTTACGCCGTGGCTTCCGGCGGACAGGTAACAGGCTTTGGCGCGGGCCTTGTTGATAAAGACGAAGACAACGAGTTAGGCGACGAAGTGGCGGCAATAACTTCGGACGGCTCGGACTTCGGCGGCGCGATTATTATCGACGACCCCATTAAGCCGGACGACGCACGAAGCGAACTTATACGCGAGAAGGTAAATCAAAAGTTTGAAACCACTATACGCAACCGTGTAAATAGCCGAAAAACGCCTATAATAATCATTATGCAGCGTTTGGATGAAGACGACCTTTGCGGCTACTTGCAGAAGTTGGAACCGGGCGAGTGGGAAGTATTGAGCCTCCCGGTTATTGAAACAAACGAAGCTGGGGAAGAAGTAGCCCTCTGGCCCTTCAAACACACGTTAGCCGAGCTTCAAGACCTACGCGAAAAAAGCCCGTGGGTATTTGACACACAGTATATGCAGAACCCCCGGCCGTTGGTGGGTCTGATGTACGAAAGAGAGTTTAAGACTTACGGCGTATTGCCTGTTACCAAGCAGCACAAAGTAAAAGCCTACATAGACACAGCCGACAAAGGCGAAGACTTCCTATGCGCTATTGTCTACGTTGAAACGGAAATAGGCAATTTCATTTTAGACGTGTATTATACGCAGGCACCAATGGAAACGACCGAGCCGGAAACGGCGCGTATGCTTACCAAGTGGGAAGTAGAAGAAGCCGTAATAGAGAGCAACAACGGCGGCGAAGGCTTTGCCCGAAACGTAGAAAAGAATTTGCGTATCCTCGGAAACAGGAAGACCGTAGTACGGACATTCCATCAAGGCAAGAATAAGGATATACGAATATTCAGCCATTCTAACGAGGTGCAGAACCTAACGAATTTTCCGGCGAAGTGGGCGACCCTCTGGCCGAAGTTCCACAAAGCCATTACCCAGTATAAGAAGCAGGGAACTAACACCCACGACGACGCGCCGGACGCGCTTACCGGCACCGTCGAGAAACGCCCGGACGGAAAGCAGGGCGTAACGAAATTAAAAAATATATTCCATTAACCCTATAACCCCGACAGCCATGCCGAAATTAGAAGAACTGATAGCAAGCGGCGATATTTCCGCCGCTATTGCGGAGTTGATGAACGGACGCATTACGCCGATGCCCGACGCGGCAGAGAACGCGGCGCAGTACGACCCCAAAAAGCACGACATCAACGACCCCAAAATACGCCCGGACAAAATCGTAGTAACCGATAAGGACAGCGAGGAATACGGCGAAGTCAAGAACATTAACGTAAACGCCGAGCTTACGACCGAACAGAAGTTTAGAATTGAAAAAGTGGCGCGTATTGCGCTGGCTATTCAAAAGCTGATAGTAAAACGCGCCGTAGCCTTTACTTTCGGGCATCCCGTCGGCTATAACGCGACCCCGGAAGGAGATAACGAGAAGGCTCTGTTAGCGGCTATAAACCGGGTATTCCACGACGTAAAGGAACGCACCGTAAACAGGAAGGTAGCCCGAAGCCTATACAGCACTACCGAAGTAGCCGAATATTGGTACCCGGTAGAAACCGAGAAGCCGCACAACCTTTATGGCTTCCCGAAAAATATAAAATTTCGCGTAGCCCTGTTCAGTCCGGCCTACGGCGATAAGCTGTACCCCTACTTCGACGACGCGCACGACCTTATCGCCTTCTCGCGTCAGTTCACGAAGAAGGGCGCGGACATGGTAACGCGCACCTACTTTGAAACATTTACGAAAGACGCGCACTATTTATGGAAGTCCGAGGGATTGGACGGCACGGACAAACGTAATTGGGAGTTGGTGGAAGGCTACCCCAAGACGCTGACCGTTGGCAAAATCCCGGTAATATACGCGGCGCAGCCCGAAGTAGAATGGGCGGACGTGCAAAGCCTTATAGACCGTTTGGAAAAATTGCTTTCCAACTTCGCCGACACCAACGACTACCACGCAAGCCCGAAAATCTTTGTTCAAGGCAAGATATTGGGCTTCGCCCGGAAAGGTGAGGCCGGGGCCATAATAGAAGGCGAAGAAGGAGCGAAAGCCGAATACCTATCATGGCAGAACGCCCCGGAAAGCGTGAAGTTGGAGATAGACACGCTTCTCCGTATGATTTACACCATTACCCAAACGCCCGATATTTCCTTTGATACCGTGAAAGGAATAGGCGCGGTTAGCGGCGTGGCGTTGCAACTTCTATTCATGGACGCGCACCTCAAGGTACAGGACAAAACGGAGATTTTCGCTGATTACCTACAACGCCGCGTGAACCTTCTAAAAGCCTACTTCGGCGTGGCTAATTTGTCGTGGGCGGAAGCCGCCGACAGCCTTCTCGTCGAGCCGGAAATAACGCCCTACATCATCGAAGACGAGCAAGGCAAGATAAACACGCTTCAAAATGCCAACGGCGGCAAGCCCGTAATAAGCCACAAGACATCTATACGCCGTTTGGGGTGGGTTGATGACGTGGAAGCCGAATATTCCGAGATACAGGCCGACGAAGAACGCGAAAACAGCTACACCGAGGGCGAGCCGACATTTTAAGCCCCGGAAGCAGCCCCAAAAGCATAACACGCTCTACCAAGGAGAGTAACGCCGCAGGAAAAGCAAATAAACCGTGTTTTTAGCCGCGTTCCGTTCCGAATGGATAGAACATACCTCTCGGACGCGGAACGCGCCTAAACGCGATTTTTTATAAAAATAACTATGCCCGAATATAACCCCACGCGCCTAATACTTCAACTTCGCGGCTTCGACGCTCGGCACTATGCGGCGACCAACCGTTACGCCCGGCAGATAGACCGACTTTATAAGACAGCTTGTGATGAGATAGCCCAAGCCGCCGGACGCATTACCCTACGCGAGGACGCGGTTTTTAGCTTCGACGACTTCCCAGCTACACGCCGACAAGCACAGGGAATTGTTACCCGATTGGCTAAAAAAGTGGAAGCAGTAATAAGCACAGGAACACAAGAGGAATGGACGGCGGCGACTCGGAAAAGCGACGCTTTCCTAAGTTCCATTATACGCACTTCCCGGCTGACAAAGGAAGAAGCGGCGCAGTACAAAGACCGTAACCTCGAAGCGTTGGCGGCTTTCCAAACTCGGAAGGTTGGCGGTTTGGGATTGAGCCAAAGAGTATGGAAGTATTGCGGCGACTTGAAAGAAACCTTAGAATTGGGTATAGATGTAGCGTTAGGAGAAGGCGGCAGCGCACAGCGTCTAAGCAAGGAGTTACGCGGCTTCCTACAAGAGCCGGAACGCCTATACAGGAGAGTACGCGACAAAGGCGGAAATTTGCGGTTGAGCAAGGCGGCGAAACTATACCACCCCGGACAAGGCGTTTACAGGAGTTCCGCCAAGAACGCCGCACGATTGGCGCGTACCGAAATAAACATGGCATACCGCGAATCCGAGTTTTTGCGTTGGCAGCAATTAGACTTCGTTGTAGGCTTCCGCGTGATGTTGAGCAACAACCACACCACGCTCGACAGCAAAGGGAAGAAAGTACCGCTATACGACATTTGCGACGAATTGGCCGGCGACTACCCCAAGACGTTCAAATTTTTGGGTTGGCACCCACAATGCCGCTGTTTGGTAGTGCCTATTATGGCCGACTACGACGAATATAACAAAGACCGGGCCAACCGCCTCAAGGCGATAGTTCGGGGTCAGTCTTATAAAAGCCTTCCTTCCCGGCGCACCGTCCGCGATGTTCCGGCGGCGTTCCGTAGCCATATAGAAACCATAGCCGACCGCGCTAAGAATTGGAAGGCTATGCCGTACTACATACGCGACAATTTCAAGAACGGCGTTATTTCCGGGGGGCTTCTTCCGTCGATATCGCAGAAAACGCAGATGCCGGGAACGACAGCAAAGCCGCCGCAGCCCTGTACGGAGTTCGACGGGGAGATAGCAAGTTATAAGACGTGGGCCTACACTTTCGGGCTTGATGTGTCGGCGTTGGATAGGCTACGCACTTCGGGCGACCGCGCCGGGCTTTATGCCGAGTTAAAGCGGTTACAGGGCGAAAGGTTTAAGCGACAGGCGGAATGGAATAAGGCCCGTAACGAGGTAGAGGACTTCGCCGTAGATAAGGCGCGAGGCTTCCCGGATATTCAGAAGGAAGCCGAAGCGATACTTAATGCCAACGAGATACGCACGACCAACTATTACGGCGACTGCATAAGCCGCCTTAAAGCCTTCTTCGCGTCGCTTCCGGGCAAATTGGCAGCAGCGAAAGCAAAGGCGGCTACTTCCTATTCGCCCATGATGCCGGACGAATTGAGGAAAGGAGCGGCACACCTACGCGGCGACGACTACGAATATAGCCGGGAGTTTTTCGACCTTTTGAAAGAAAAGCCGAAGTTAGAGATACGCCACCAAAACAAAGGCAGCTACGAAAGTATGCGCGGCAAGTTGGTAGTATTCGACAACGATACGCGCTTTACCGCTTCGCCGTGGATGCGTAAAAGTATTGCTTACCATGAGTTCGGCCACGCCATAGCCGACCAACGGAATCTATTATACGCAAAAGAAGTTACCGACCTACGCACGAAGCAAATAGCACGACTTCGTACAAGAGAGAAGGCAACTATTTGGGCGCGTGAGTGGGGAACAAACCCGAAAACAGGGAAATGGGATAAGGTCAAGGTTAGAAAAAAAGTCAGCCAAATGAGAGCCAAGACCATAGCCGACCGATTGGACTACTTATATAGTCGGATAAAGGAAAAGCCGGAAGGCGACCCGATATTTAAGCGTTATGGAATGACTAAGGCCGACGTTGTAGAGCAGATTTGCGCGGCACAGGACACACTAAAAAGCCTTATAAATTCCGTTGGCTGGGGTCATTCTACGGCATATTTCAAAATAGCCGGACACCCGGAACACGAATATTTAGCACATTGTTTTGAAAACGCATTTATAGGAAACCGCGTATTTCAGTTGTATATGCCAACCGAATACGCGGAGATGGTAGCGTTAGCGAAGTCGTTTAAGTTCTAAACGATATATAGAACGCCGTCGCTTATTGAGCCTACGACCTTCGCGCCGTTAGGCTCTTTTTTGTTGCTGATACCGGGATAGAACGGAATAAGCCGGGCTTTGCCTTCCAAACAGCGGCGGAGTATTGCCCCGGCTTTTTTTGCGTCCGGCTCGGCGTATTGAAGCAATCTTACCAATTCCATATCCTCAGCGGACGGACGTAGGAAAAGATAGGCTTCTACAAGCATATCATCGGGAAGTACCGTAACAGGTTCAATGCCTTTTTCAGTGTCTATATTGGGGATTTTCATAATATTCGGGTATATATTGCGGATATATTTCGTATATTTCCGATGGAACGCGAAGAACGAAGCCGGGGAACACGTCGACAACGTGGGCCAGTTCGGTAGACGGACGCGGCGCACCTTCCACCGGGGGGAAGTATTGCCTTACCACTTTGTCGAGTTCCCGAAACGCGGCGCGTCGTTTGGATCCACCGCTAAACTTGACTTCGCGGAGAGCGGCAGCAACAAACGCCTTACGCACTTCTTCCGGCGGCATAGCCTTTGCTACGTCTACCATGAGTTCGGCACAAGTATTCAGCGCGTCGGCTGTTACTTCGTCTATAACGGAGCGAGGAAGCAATAAATTATCCATTTTGGCTATAATTTGTTTTGAGTTCAACGCCGGAAATACGGCAGTCTACAACGCCGCCCTCGGTGGTGTTCATAAATTCTACTTCCACCTTACAGGCAAATTCTACATTAATGGCATGAGTTCCGGCGAATTGTTTCACGCGGTTTGTTATTTCACGTTCTAAATTCACTTTGTCGATATAAAACGCTTCTTCGGGGGTCAAGTTCTTTTCTTCCATACTCTGCAGATTGACATTACATCCACAAAGTTAGGGCTTTATGTTGAAGCAGCCAAATGAAGCAGAGCCGGACACAGGAACGCGCATAACTCCATAAGCACAGCCGTAACCGCGCCGGACGGAACAGCCATAACCATTCATTGCCACGCCAAATTAGCAATAGCAAAAACTACTCAAAACGCATTACTATACTACGGCTGTGTCAAATCCCGAAAAGTAACGTAGAACGTTTTTAAGTCGTCGGAATACCCGGCCATAACCGCCGCTTTTTTACCGTACCAATTAAAGCCGTCTTCCTTTCTCGTTTCGCCGTAGTTCTCGAAAAGCCATTTTATAACTTCCAATTCTTCAAGATTGCCGCATTTTACGAATACGAGGATACTTTTTATAAGATAGTTGTCAACGTCCACAAACGCCGCAAAAGGCGTAACGCTTCCCATCTTATAACATTCGTTGTCTATGTCGGCTTGTGATATTTCACATTTGAAACCGCCCTTTTCCGGTTTTTCGCCCAAAAGGTGAAGTTTGCGTAGATTGTGAGTGATTGAATCCCCTAACAGGATTTCGCCGAAGCGTGGGTTAGCGTCGAGGTATTCAACCGTTCCCTTTTCTTGAGAATGGGCGAGCAAGGGCAACAGCATAAGCAGCCCTAAAAGTAACTTTTTCATAGTACCGTCATTTTTCTAACGCAGCTTTAAATACTGCATAGGTTTTGGCTATCTTCTCTCCGTTCTTCTTGCCTAATTCAAAGTCTATATAGCCGTCTGTTGTATTGATACGCATATCGGTTATTACTTTCCCTTCAAGGGCGGACACGTCCCCGGTAAGATATATATTCAGGCCATACAGGGCAGACCCGAAAGCCCCTACTGTACCTTCTCCTTTTCCGGCGACAGTAAAGCCGCAGTTCTTAAACGTGTATGTGTTTCCGTCCGCGTCAAGGAGAATAATATCCGCGTCGTCAGATAGAGCCAATACGTTGTTAGTACACCATTTCAAGCGGAGATAGTCCGTACCGTCCTGATGTCGGAAAGCGACCCATATATTTTTCATAAGTCGGCCGCCTGTAGAACCCATAAGATTTTTGTCTGAAACAATCTTTTCAAAAGACGTTTCAACAACTCGCGAGTTAGTGAACTTGTCGAGTTCGTCTACTTTGATTTTTTGAGCGTACCCCAATATCGGGAGCAGCGAAGCGAAGAAGATAAGTAAAAATTTCTTCATTTTGATTTCGTATCTTTGCAGCCGCCGTCCGAAACGGCTGGTTATACACACGAAAAAGCGCGGACTATTTAGGTTTGAGTACTTGCGGCATCGCCAAACGCCTTTACAAAGTCAAACCATATAGCCGCGCTTAGTCGATATATCGGTTGTGGATATACGACATGCGCGGTTAGGCTCAATCTTTGTAATTTGTTAATTTGGCGATTTTCAAGTACAAAGAACCTAACGCTTCCGATAGGTAGCCGGATTTCTCCCCGGCATACGGCTACAAAGTTACTGATTTTTCCTTACACACCGCACACCAACGCCATACAAATCGCACAGCGTCAAAAGTTCACGGGTGGAAGTTTTGGCGAAGTGTTGATACCTTATATCGCTATTCGTATTAATATAATACGCTAATTTTGCACTAAGTTTAAGTAGCAAATATAGTTTTTATGAACGAATTACAGGAACAAATTTTAGCTCTACTTGTAGCCAAATTTCAAGGCGAGCGAAAAGACGGATTGCAGCAGTTGGCCCTGCTGATAGGCACGACCGCCGCAAATATTGAAGAAGCAACCGAAGCCGTAGACAAACTTGCCGCCGACAAGGTTAGCCAATTCGTTAAGGACTACCGCCGGACAGCCGACGCGGAGATAGCAAAGGCAAACAAGACCTACGAAGACGGACTTAGACGTAAGTACGATTTCAAGGAAAAGGAAGCCCAGCCCACCGTGCAGACCCCGGCAACACACCCGGAACAGCAGCCCGGCGGCGCACTTACCGCCGAGCAAATACGCCAAATCATACGCGAAGAAACAAAGGACGTAAGGGACGGACTATCCAACCTTAACGGCGATAAACTTCTCGCTTCGCGCCGGGAACAGCTTGTAGCCAAACTTGATGCCGCCAAAGTAGAAGGCCGGCAGCGCGACATGGTTTTACGCAACTTCGACCGCGCCGCTTCAACCTTCGCCAATGACGACGATTTTAACGGCTACTTAACCGAGGTGCAGAGCGATATAGACGCTATTGCACAGGAGAACGCCGACAAAGGCCTACACGGACACGAAAAGCCCTTATTCGGAGCCGTGAACGATAAGGGAGTAAGCGCAGCCGTGGCGGACTACATCGCCTCCAAGAGTGAAAACAAGTCTTCCCTTTCGGGGAAGGAAGTCTAACCCTTTAACACCATTACGAAAATGGGATTTATGCGAATTGACAGGAAGAAGGACAACCGCACCGTACACGCCTGTACGCACAATTTGGCCGACATTCCCAACGGCGTAACGGTAAGTACAGCCGACCTTATCCCCGGCGTACCCCTTCTTGAAGGAACGCCGCTCGGTAAGGACGTAGCCGGAATTTACCACGCCGTAAAAACAGCCAAAGTGTCGGAAGCCGCCACCAACACCGCGACCACCTACAAAGTAGCCAAAGGGCATCATTTCAAAGTAGGCGACTTCGTGATGTTCAAGACAGGCGCAAAGGCTTATGCGATTACCGCTATTGACACTTCCGCCCTTACACACGACACCCTAACCGTCGGCACGACCCTCGGCGCAGCCGTGGAACCCGGCACCGCCATAGTACAGGCAGCAGCCGCCACCGCCGACGCTTCCGCCTTCAAGTACCGCCCCGTCGCCATGTGCGGCGACAGCTACGACGTTGAAAGCCTTTCAAATTTGGCCGTATCCGCAGTAACAATAGGCCAGTTCAAAGAGAGTATAACCCCGGCACTTAGCGACGACATTAAAGCCGCTTTGCCGACCATTCGACTAATTTAACCCGGTAAGCTATGATAGCAACATTGATGCAAGGGCTTAACGAGAAGGATATGCAGGCCGAAGTTAATACCTACGACCTTAAACCCTTCTACTTCCCTACGCTTTTCCCTCTCAAGGAGAATTACTCCTTAACGTGGAAGGCGTTGGAAACACAGGTAGGGCTAAAAATAGCAGCCGACCTCGTGGCCCGTGGCGCAACCATAGATAAAAAGACCCGTGAGGCAATAAGCCGCATACAAGGCGACATTCCAAAAATTGCCGTAAAGAAGACCAAGAACGAGGACGAACTCGACGAGTACGACCTTATGATAGCACGCACTTCCAACAACCCCGACCTTCGCGCATTAGTCGAAGCGTGGGCGGAAGATACCAACTATTGCTGGACAGCCGTAAATGCCCGTTTGGAGTGGATGGCTTTGCAGTCTATTTCGTTGGGTAAAATCACCCTTACAAACGCTAACAACGTGTCGGTACTTACCGAATACGATGTAGACTACATGATACCCGACGACCAAAAATTAGGCTTCCAGACCGGCTCCGCCGCGTGGGATAAGTCCGCTTCGGCACACCCATTCACTAAGGATTTCAAAGCGATAGTCAAGAAAGCCAAGAAACGCGGTATTTCGTTGAAATACGCCTTTATGTCGCTTGACACCTTCGCAACCCTTACGGAAACCGAGGAAGCGCAGAAAATTTGCGCTTCATTCGCAGCCAACGCCCTCGGCGTTCAGCAAACACCGAGCCTTGAACAAGTGAACACTGCCATGCGCGGTCTTTCCTACCTTCGTGGGCTTCAAATAATTGTTATCGACCAAGACATTACGATAGAACTAAGCGACGGAAGCCGCCCGTTCAGCGGCAACCCATTCGTTGAAAACGTCGTGATGCTCAGCGAAAGCAAGGTACTCGGTAACACCTATTGGAAGAAACCGGCCGACCTTAACGTAAAGGGCAGCGTAGCCATCAAAGTTATGCGCGAACATACCCTTATAAAGAAGTTTGCCACCGAAGAACCCCTCGAAGAAGTTACGATGGGCATTTCAAACGCTTTCCCGGCGTGGCGCACTTCTTCCCGTTCATTTCTGATGTCTACCGACGCAGATAAGTGGAACCACTAACCGATAGTCGGGAAGTCTTCGGGCTTCCCGGCATAACCCTTAACCGCTATGACCTACAAGGAATGGATAAACCGCACCGTAGCCCGTTTCGGAGTTAGCAACGCCGATGCGGAACTTATGTTAGCCAACCAGGCCGCGCTAATTCCCGACCCGGAAGCCGAGGTTAACCCGATTACGGCGAAAACCGCACTTTGCAAAGAGTTCGGCACCCTTATTCCATTGGCTAACGTCAGCGAGGGCGGATATTCCGTTTCGTGGAATTGGGAAGCTATAAAATTTTGGTATAACCAAACTTGCGGCGAAGTAGGGCTAACCCCTGCCAACGCGCCGAAAGTCCGCAATAGAAGCAATATATGGTAGGAGCAATAAACGACATAATTAACAGGCAGTACCCCCATTTCCTTTATAAGCGAATCAGCGACGGCGAAGCCGAACAGAACGCTAACGGAAGTTGGACTACCGCCGGGGCTTCGTGGAAGTTCTGTGGAACTTGCCGCGAGGAAACCAACGGCAAGGGTACGACCATACAGGCAGCTAACGGCCGCTTTGTCGTTTTTTCTTCCGCCATTTACGCCCCGGTTGATGTCGAGCGCATAGCCGACGGCGTGGAAGTGCTTGCTTCCGAAAGGAAGTTAGAGCCGGACGAGCTTACCAACGAGGGTATAGAAGCGGCTAAGGCTTCGGGAGTGATACGCATCTGCGGCGAGTGCTTGAAATTCGATAAAGGACGGTTGCATGGTAGGATATGGGTATAACGTCAAACTTCAACAAAAACAGCATAGACCAAACATTTAGGGCTTTTTTAGCCGAAGTGGAAAGGCAGATAATAGAAAGCCTTTGCCGTGTAGGAGAAGAAGCCGTAAAGTTGGCGAAGCTAATACCCCCGGAACGTGGCTTTAACGACCAAACAGGCAATTTGCGCTCCTCTATTGGGTACGTTGTTTGCCGTGACGGAAAGCCTGTAAACGTAGCCTTTGAAGCCGTTAAAGGCGGACACGTCGGAGTACATGAGGGCCAACGGTTAGCCTTAGAGGTGGGCGGACGCTACACCGAGGGCTACACGTTGGTAGTCGTGGCCGGCATGAACTACGCCGTACACGTCGAGAGCAAAGGGCGCGACGTTCTAACTTCCGCCGAAAAATTTGCCGAAAAGGAAATAGCCAAAGAGTTAGCTGACTTAGTTACAAACGTCAAAAACGCTTTTAAGTAGTGAAAACTTGCAGCAGCATAGACACCGACGACATCCTGTATAAACTGATACAGGCGGCCGTAGCGTCCGGGAAAGTCAATATTTCCGGCGGCGTATTCGTGCAAGGAGAGCGACCCGACAACAGCGAAACCGAGGACATAGTGATAAACACTATAACCGTAACCCACGAAAAGCCCCAAACAGGAACTTCCAACGTGAATATTTACGCTTCCGACAAAAAGGTAAAAATCCGGGGGAAGGAACAGAGGAAGGCAGACCGGGAACGACTACGCACCATTGGCGACGCATTGGCGGACTATTTGGACGCGCAGAACTTAGCCGACTTAGAATATTGGATAGAGAGCGACATCACGATAAAAGAGATTGAGGTAAAGCAGCACTACCGCAATTTGAGAATAAGCTGGAATATACATTAACCCCAATTACAATGAGTACAATAACATTAGGTTTATCCAAAATTTTAGGAAAGACCGGGGAACCTGCAAGGGGCGACTTCCAAGAAACAGGATATTCCCCTTATGGGCTGACCTACCAAGACACCGCCAAAATGACGATGGAAGACGGCGAGGAAACGGAGTTTTATTCCGAGGAAAACGACGACCCGGAAGAAATCATTTCCAAAGCCGGAAAAACAATTTTCAGTTTTTCGGTAATGAACCCCGACCTCGACACCCTAAAACGTCTTTTCGGCGGCGAAGTGGCATCAGATATTTACGCCTACCCGGACGTAACAGCCGACATCGAAGAAAGCCTTATAATCGTTCCGCGCAAGGGCTTGAAGTTCCAAGTCCCACGCGCCAAGATTAAGGCGAAACTAACGGGCGAATTTTCCAAAAAAGGGCTTCTCCTGTTGGAAGTTACCGCCACCGTCGCAAAGCCCAACACCGCCGGGCTTAAAAAGCTGTACGTTACCAAAATCACCAAGGCAGCGTAAAAGTACCAAGAACCAACCCAAACCGGAAGGCCCCGCTATTCAATTCCGGGGCCTTCCTTAATATTCAGCTATGACCGAAGAAGAAAAATTAGAGAAACTTAACCGCGAACAAAACGAGTTAAGGCTGCTTATAGGGCAAGGCGTAACTTTCGACGTGGAGATAAAGCACCGCCGCCGGAAACCCGGCTTTCGCGGCATCTTCCAAAAGCGCGAAGTTATAACCGAAACAAAGGTTTACAGCATTCAAGAACCCACGTTAGCCACCCTCGACCGCCTTAGCGCGTTGTGGCTTCAAATAGAGATAGACGAAACCAAGTTAGGGGACGACGATTATTTACGCACAGCCCGGACACTTGCCAACAAGGAGGCCCGGAGATTGGCGGAAATAGTAGCCATAGCCGTTATGGGCGAAGACTACTATAACGTAACATTCAACGGCACTACTTGCCGCCGGATTGAGCGCAAAACCGAACTACGCGACCTTACGTCGCTTTTCTTCCATACCGTCAAACCTTCCCAACTTCTAACATTGGCTATTCTTATTTCCAACGTCAGCAACTTAGGGGATTTTGTAAATTCTATGCGGTTGATGTGCGCAACGCGAACAAGCGAACAGGAAGCGACACGCATAGAAGCACAGGACTAAAATCACCATTCGGCCGCCGTGGATCCGTTTGCGCACACTTCGGCTGGACGATGGACTACCTACTACACGGTATTCCGTGGGGAACGGTACTAAGGATGCTTATAGACGCACCCGGCGTGGAAGAAACGGAAGGAAAGGGCAAAGGCGACGATACCGAAATAGCCCTTACCGACGACAACGCCGACGAAGTAATGAATCTTATAAACCAATTAGCACGATGAATATACAAAGCGGCGGCCTTTCGTTTGAAATTTCCGGCACAAACAAGCAGCTACTTAGCGTTCTGAACGAAAGTAAAAAAGCCATACAGGAATTTCAAGGCGCGGCAGTATTAGGTGGAAAGCAGATGGACGGAGCGTTTACACGCGCCGCCCAAGCCATCGACAAAGCGTTTGCAAATATTGATGTCATTGTAGACACCAATAAAGCCGCTATTACGCAGTTGGAAGCCGAATATAAGAAGCTCGGCGCGTCGGTAGCAGCACTACAAGCCGGAAAGAAGGAGGAAGCCGCCGCCATGCAGACACAACAGGCAGCATTACGCGAAGAAATAACCTTACGGCAGACCGTTATAGACGAAGCCGCGAAACAAGCAGACGCACTTCTGCGTGAGGAACAGCAGCTACGCAAAACACAGGAAGCCGCCCAAAACAATACCACGGCACAGCAGTCTTTAAGAACGCAGCTTAGGAATGTCCGGGAACAATTAGGGCAAATGGAGGAAGCCGGACTACGCGGAACTGAAACCTTCCGAGCGTTGCAGAGAGAAGCCGGACGACTTGCCAACGCAATAGGCGACGCACAGACCCAGGCCAGAATATTCAGCCACGACAATGCCGGGCTTCAAGGCATGATAGCCGGACTTAGCGGAGTAGCCGGAGCGTTTACAGCCGCGCAGGGCGCAGTAGCCCTATTTGCCGGGGAAAACGAGAACCTACAAAAAATCATGTTGAAAGTGCAGGCCCTTATGTCTATAACTATGGGCTTGCAACAGGTCGCCAACGCCCTAAACAAGGACAGCGCGTTTATGCTGGTAACGGTCGCCAAAGCAAAGGAACTTTTAGCCGCCGCCAACGTGAAGTTAGCCGCCGCCCTTCATATTTCCAACACAGCTGCCGCCGCTTTAATGGCAACACTAACCCTCGGTTTGTCGGTAGCAATAACGGTTATTATTGCCGCTATTTCCAAGTTCCAAAGCAAACAGGCGGAAGCCAAGAAAGCCGCCGACGAGTTCAACAGAAAGGTAGCCGAGGCAGCCGGGAAGCCAGTAGCGGCGTTCCATGCTTTACAGGCGGAATGGCTTAAACTTACCGACAGTCTTAAAGACCGCGAAAAGTGGGTAGCCGATAATTCCGGGCGTTTTGAGGAATTGGGCTTTAAGGTTAGAAACGCAAAAGATGCGGAAGACATACTTATAAACAATAGCGGTAAATTTGTAGAGGCCATGATGATACGCGCAAAAGCATTAGCAGCCCAAGATTTTGCCGTAGACGCTTATAAGGAAGTAATTAAAGCGCAGGAACAACTTGCAAAAGCACCACGAACAATGGTTGACTCCGGCCACGGCTATTATAAAGACGGTTACGGCACAATGAGGGAAACCGACCACTTGATGGTAAGGAACAGCGAATGGCAAGAAGCCGAAGACGAATTAGACCGCGCCCAAAGGGTTTATAACCGCTATGTTAATATGCAAGCGGATTTTACAGCCGAGGAACGCCGACTAATTGAAAGTATAGGGCATTCCACGTCCGAGATAGTGGAAGGAAGCGTAACCGCAGCCGAAAAGGAATTACAACGCCTTAAAGGGCTTTATAACGACGCAGCGACAGATGCCGAGCGAACCGACCTCGCCCGACAGATAGCCGCACAACAAGCCGAGGTAGACAGACTTAGTTACAAGTCCGGCGGTGGCGGTAACGACAAAAAAGAAGTCGATACCTATGCCGATATGCTGGCAAAGCGAAAAGCCCTTTACGAAAAATATTTGAAGTGGATAACGAACAGCGACGCGACCGTTAGAGCGGCCGCCGCTTCCGAGTTTGCGCCACTACTACAAGAGGGCAATAGCTATCTTGACTATTTGGAACGTCAACGCACCGAGATTGAGGCCAAAGCCCAAAAGACCGCCGCCGACCTCAAGAACCTAAGCACCCTAAACAACGAGATAGCCAACACCACACGCGAATCGGTTATTTCGGCTTTCGACACGCAGCTACAAGAGGAGTTAGCTAAGTGTAAGACAATTTCCGAAATGCTTGCACTTATTGAGCAGAAGCGCGGCGAACTTGCCGGGGATAATTCCGACGTGGATAACGCAAAGGCGGAACTTCTTAGCACAGCTGAATCCGACACAAGGGAACAGGCAAAAGCAGAAACCAAGGCCGCATTACGGGAATACGCCGCTTATTTGTCGGAGAAATTAGCTTTTGAAGAAAGTTACGCCCGGAAGAAAGAACTATTAAGCAAGGCGGCCGCAGAAGCCGCCACCGACGCGGAACGCCGGGTAGCCGAAGCCGCATTAGCCGGACTTGAAGCCAAGCGACAGGAATACGACCACAGCAGCGGAAACGAGCAATACGACGCGCTTTTACAAGAATATCAAACTTTCCAAGAACAAGAAACGGCGATACTGAAGAAATACGCCGAGCAACGCGCATTAGCCGAGCAACAGGGCAACGTGTCAATGATAGCCCGAATAAACGCCAAGCAGCAGACCGAACTAAGCAAGTTGGCCGCACAGCGTCTTATGGCTTCCGAAAGTTGGGGGCAGTTGTTCAGCGATATTTCCCGGCTGTCTACGACGACTATTAACAAGTTGCTGAACGACATCAACAGCCGTAAAGTAAACTTTTCGGCACAATTCAACCCGGCAGACCTTAAAGCCATTAACGACCAACTACAAAAGGCGAAAAACGAGTTACAGCAACGTAACCCATTCTTAGCCCTACGCCAAAGCCTAACAGAACTTCGCGCCGCGATGAAGGCTGATAAGCTATTAGACAGCGACGACCCGTTTGTAGAATCATTAAACAGGAAGAAGTACGAATACGCACAATATACCGAAGCCATCAACAACAGCGACGCGACATTAGCCGGAGCCGCGAAAGAAGCCTATGCCGACCTGTTGGCAGAAGGAAGCAGCTATATAGATATGCTTCGCCGGAAGATAGCAGTACTTGAAGGGCAGAAGGTAACGATAGGCTTAAACGTCGAGGGTCAGGAGCAACTCGACATTCTTAACGCAGCCCTTAACAAAGAAACAGGGGCTACCAAGAGCGTAGGCGCGGCGTTTAAGGAACACTTCGCCGACATTGGCAGTAGCCTAACATTCGTATCGTCATGCTTCGGAAGTGTCGTAAACGGCATAAAGAAGATGGGTATAAGTATGGACGAAGAAACGGAAACCATACTTAACGACATAGGCGGCATGGTGGACGGAGCCTCACAAGTAGCGACAGGCATAGCCACCGCCAACCCTTTAAGCATTATTCAAGGCTCAATAGGCTTTTTGTCGTCGGCTTTTGACCTGTTCAACAGCCGCGACCGAAAGGCTGAGAAGTCTATAAAGAAGCACGAAGATGCCGTTACCCGATTGGGCCGTGCCTATACAGCGTTGGAACACGCCGTAGACAAAGCCCTCGGCGAAACCGTCTACCAAAACCAAAATGCCCTAATAGGAAACCTTCGGCAGCAACAGGCGGAACTGCGCGGCATGATTTCCGACGAGCAGAGCAAGAAAAAAACCGATTGGGGCCGCATTGAGGAATGGCAAGAGCAGATAGCTGAAGCCGACAGGCAGATACAGGACATAATAGCCGATATAACTAAGTCAATAACGCAGACTTCCGGCAAGGAAGCCGCCGGGCAGCTTATGGACGCTATTATAGAATCTTGTGAGGGCGGCCAAGACGCGCTTAAACACCTTAACAAAGTCTACGAGGACGTAGCCAACGACATAATGAAAAAAGCCGTAGCCAACGCCTTAAAACTTAACTTTTTGGAGAAGCCATTGCAGAACGCCGTAAAGCAGCTTCAAAAAGACATGGGGTTTGATGAAGAAGGAAACGGTAGTTTCGACGGACTTACCGAACAGGAACAGGCGCGTTTCAAAGCCGCCGTAGCCGCAGCCGGGCGCAATTTCGCCGCCGCGATGGATATGTATAAAGGCCTGTTCGAGCAGTTAGAGGACAGCGACCCCACGACCCTAAGCGGCGCGATCAAGGGAGCGAGCCAAGAAAGTATAGACCTTCTGGCCGGTCAGACAAACGCCGTAAGGCAAAACCAAATGGTTGCAATAGAGATTTTCCGGCAGCAGCTTATATGCCTAACAAGAATGGATAATAAGTTAGGCATAATAGCCGGGCGACTTCTAAGCATTATGAACCGCGTAGGAGCGGCCGACGACACCGACCTACGCTCACAAGGAATAACCGATTATTAAACGCAGCAATATGGAATTTAACGAGTTGAAGCAGATATTAGCCGGAGAAGCACAGGCGAAAGGCATTTGCAAGGAGTGGCACGAAAAGATACTTTCCGCGCCTTCCAAAGAACACCTCCTAACGTTAGCGGTCAAAGGGTCGGACTTTTGGCTTGGCAACGCTTTCGCTTCCCCGGAAGTCCGGGCGGAATTTGCCGGACTACGCCAGCACTTCGGCATCTATTTGGACGATGACAGAATAGCGGCTAAAAGTCCGCGAAGTCTTATTGCGCTCGACAGAACGGAAGGCTACGCGGAATACGGTAACTTCGACGTGGGACAGATAATAGCCCGGAACGAAGCCCGGATAGATATCACGGTAAACGGCCGCGCCTTCCTCTTGGTGGAAGTGCGCGACCATGCAGAAGTAGACATTACAGCGAGCGGCGACGCACGGATTAGCGTAATCCTTCACGGCGGAAAGTGCAGACACCGGGCGACAGACCGAGCAAACATAAAAATAACCGACAAACGCGACTGATACAATGGCATTAGAACAAAACCTTATATTAAACCTTCCGTTAGACGAAGCGGACGGCTCTACCATAGCCTACGATTTTGCGGCAAACCGCCGCGACGCTACCGTAGAAAATTGCGCTTTCGTCCCCGGCAAACAGGGCAACTGCATACGCTTCGATGGGAAAGGACACGCCAAAATAGGCGCAAACTTCGTACCCCTAAACGGCAATTTTACCGTATTGGCCTGGGTCAAGGTAAACCCATACGCCGATGGAGCGACCGCCCGACGAATAGGGATATTCTGCAATACGGCGCAGTTGGACGGAAGCCGCGCCGTCTGGATAGACATAACGCCGGATAGTTGGGGCTTCTTCACGGTAAGGAAAGCCGGGAACGTGGTAAGCGTCTATCTTGACACCCAAGTAGTAGAACGCGTAACGCTTCCGGCGACGCTAACAGGAATAGCCCTGCTTCAAGATGTCTATTCGACCGAAAACGGCTACGCCGATTTGGACGAAGTGAAAATATACAACGTAGCTATGTCAGACGACGACATAGCGCAGCAACTTAACACCGTGTCGCAACTTGAATACTACCTTAACGGTGTAAACTTCCGCGACTTCGGTATAAGGGTAGAAAGTTCCAACGGCGTATTAGACCAGCCCAAACTGAAACAGCCGGCCGCCATTGATTGGCCCGACTACCACGGCAAAGTGGTGGACTTGACAGCCAAGCGTTACGAGGAACGCGAAATAACGCTTAACTGCTGGCTCAAGGCTTCCGGGAAAATTGACTTTGTGGAACGGGTAAACAGGCTTCACGAACATTTCCAAGCCGACGGCACGGCGCGACTTATGATAAGCATCCACCCGACGAAGCCACTACTTTACGAGGTCTACGCCGCCGACGGAGTGAGCCATAACAAGCGATGGCACGACAATAAAATGATAGGTACTTTCAGTCTTAAACTACGCGAACCCGACCCGGTTAAACGTGTAGTCCGTCACCAACGAATAAACGACGCGAGCCGCGAACTAAGCATAGCTTTCAAGTCCGACAAAATGGTAAATGTCTATTGGGGCGACGGCAGCGTTACCGAAGACGTTTACGGCGACTATACAGGCTCCAAGGCGTTGAAGCATACCTATGCCGACAACGGCGTATATTACGCGGTCATCGCCGGAGTGATTGAAGAAATAACAGATTTCACTACCAACGGCATCGTAGTATGGAACAAATTATAATAAAACACGCCGACGGGAGCGAAACGCCGCTATTCAGCCGTCAGCGCGTCAGTGGAATCAGTAAGGCGACTCAAAAGACCGCCTTACTTTCCGACGACCTGGTAACGCTTTCCGTGTCGTCGGCTGTTCCGCTTCCCCTTACCATAGGCGACCGAATACAGGTTTACGGGCGCACCTATAAGGCAAACCAACTCCCGGAACCAAGCAAAAACGGACAACGCCGCTACGAATACGATGTTAGGTTTGAAGGTATGCAGTATGACCTAATAGACGCGCAGTATAAACTACCCGAAGAAGCCTACGGCGAAACATATTACAGCGACCTATACGGACATTTGCGCATATTGGTATGGAACGCTAACCGCGTTCAGCCCAACAAGTGGAGAATGGGGAGCTGCCCGGCGGAAGGCACTACCGACTACAAGAATATAACCACGTCCGGGCGAAATTGCCTACAAGTGCTTCAAGACCTTTGCAGCCAATGGAACGTAGAATTTGAGATAACGACCAACGGGGGAATCAGTACCGTTAACCTCAAGGAGAAAGCCGGGAAAACCCACGCTTTCACGCTTCGCTACGGACGTGGCAAAGGCCTATATGGTTTGAAACGTACCAACGTCAACAACGCCGGGATAACTACACACCTTTTTGTCTACGGCGGACAAGACAATTTGCCACAGGACTACTGCCATACCCGGTTGTGCCTTCCGGGGAAAACGCGCCTCACTTCCTATTTGGAAGACCCGGCGGCAATAGCCATATACGGAGTTAAGGAAAACGAAAAGAACTACGACATCAAGCCGGAGCGCGTCGGCACAGTTACGGCAATAGGCCCGGACGTTATTACGTTCAAGGACACAACCGCCGGAGATAATGCGATGTTTGACCTTAACGCCAAGAAAGCAGACGGAAGCACGCTTTATCTGATTGGCGACGTGTCGGCAAAGATTAAGTTTGAAACCGGGCAACTGGCCGGCTACGAATTTGACCTACACAGCTACGACCACGCTACAAAGACATTTGTAATAAACCGTTTCACGGACGAAAACGGCAGGGTGTTTCCGTCCGAAACCTCCGGGGCTTTCCAAATTTCCGTAGGCGACAAATATATCATCACGGAAATAAACCTACCACAAAGCTATGTAGATAAAGCACAAAATGAATTAGCCGAAGCCGCTAAAAAGGACTTCCCGGCTATGACACAACCCCAAGTGAGTTATAAACTTAGCCTTTCGGAAGACTTCTTTATAAAGATGTTCGGGCGAGAGGTTGAAACCGAGGTCTTGCACGTCGGCGACTATATACCCATCGAAGACGAAGAAATAGGAGTAAACAAGGCCGTCCGCATTGTTGAGATAAACCGCGACCTATTGAAGCGTCACACCTACGAAATAACCCTTTCCGATACCGTAACGAAGTCTACTACCGTGCGAGTTCTCAACGAGATTGAGAACATTAACGAAGTGATAACCATAAACCGACTTAGCGACCCCACCAAGGCCCGGCGCAAATGGAGAGCCACACAGGAGTTATTAAGCATGGTATTCGACCCGGAAGGCGACTATTACAGCGAGAAAATAAAGCCACTTTCGATTGAAACGCAGATGTTGGCAGTTGGTGCAAAGTCTGCCCAATTCACGCTGCAAAACATTGTATTCCAACCGAACTATAACAAGAATCCCAATACGCTTCTTGTGTCGGGCGGACTTCTATACCATTACGCGATAGAGGACGACGTAAGGGTCTGGGTATTGACTACGGCGACATATACCAACCTAACTCCGTCTAAGGCTTACTTCATATACGCCCGATGTTCACGCACAGCCGGGAACGGTACCATAATACTTTCCGAGGAAGCCCGGAAGGTTGAAGCCGAGGCCGACTGCTATAACTTCCTCGTCGGGGTGCTTAACAGCGTCGTAACCGATGCCGGGGGCAAGAACCCCGGCAGATTGGTAAGCCTTACTTACGGCAGTTCCACGATTAACGGCCGCTTCCTGCGCACCGGGCGAATAGAGAGCAGCGGCGGCGGTAAGTGCTACTTCGATTTGGATAACGACGAGATAGGCGGCGTTATTCGTTTCGTCGGCATAGACGGCAATTATTACAACATTACCGACGTTCAGCAGAAGACCGACGAATTAAAGGACTACGTTAACAATACCCTGCCGGGCATATTGGACGGCATACAGGGGCAACTCGACGGAGTGATAGAACAATGGTTTTACGAAGTGGATCCAAGCCCGACAGGGGAAAAACCGTTAGCCGAAGCCAATACCCCGGCAAAGGAATGGACAGACGCAGATACAGCCGCCGGAAACAACAACGAGAAGGAGAAACACCTCGGCGACCTTTATTATAACACTTCCTCCGGCAAGGTTTGGCGATACGTCAAAGGAAAGGTAAGACCAAGACCGGGCGCGGCATTGTCTACGACCGATTATTACTATTGGCTGGAGTTGCAGGCCACCGAGTTAGCCCAAGCGTTGCAGCTGGCGCAGGACGCACTCGCCGCCGCCAACACGAAAGCCAAGATATTCACGGCTACGCCTTACACCCCTTATCACGTCGGCGACTTGTGGGTACAGGGCAGCACCGGGCATATTCTACGCTGCATAAAAGAACGCCTAACCGGGGCTTATGCCGCTTCGGATTGGGAACGCGCATCTAAATACACCGACGACAGCGGACTGACAAACTTTATAAACAATAACTTCCTTCCGACTGTCAGCGATATAGAAGAACAGATAGACGGCAAAATAGAAAGTTGGTTCCAGACCACCGACCCGGCAACAGCATGGACTACAACCGCCGAAAGAAACAAACACGTCGGCGATATGTGGTACAACAGCAGCACAAAGACGCTAAAATGCTACCGTCGCCAAATATTACAAATTATTGGCGGCGGCACAACGTACAACTTCTTTTGGACTACAATAGAAGACCAAAAGGCAATAGACGCATACGAAGCCGCAAGTCAAGCACAAGACACCGCCGACCGTAAAAGGCAGGTATTCGTAGGGCGGCCTGCCGGCCCTTACGACGTGGGCGACCTTTGGCTAAGGGCATGGACTGACAGCACCGGGGTAGCGCGTAAAGACCTATACCGATGTGTAACATCCCGTGCATCCGGCTTCAATTCTAACGATTGGGCGGAAGCCACATTCTACGACAATACCCAAGTAACCATCGACAAAGGAATCATTACAGCCGGAACGGTGCAGCTTGCTAATAAAAATTCGCAAAGCATTGTAGTCGGAGTAACAGGCGGCGAGGACGAAGCCTCCAACGAAACCGAGGAAAGGAAAGTACGCATTTGGGCCGGTGCAAGCAAGGCAAACCGCTTTACAGCCCCTTTTCGCGTTCTTCAAGATGGTAGTTTTTATGCTACGAAAGCCACCATTTCGGGAACAATTTACGCCAATTCCGGCACTATTGGCGGTTTTGAGATTGGAAGCGGACGAATAGGTACAGCCGCAAGCGGCACATCATCAACAGGTAGCGGATTGTCGTTATACGGCGACTTCATAAAATTCGCGGACTCCTACCGCTGGGCTTCGATAGGCACAAACGTACTTCCGGCATCTTCTGGCTGTGTAGGCGTAGGACGCTTTACTAATTCCACACCAAACACCTACGGAACAAACTATGGCCTACTTTTGGATGTTTCCGGCGGCTTAACCAACATAGCTTTATCAGCCAAAGGCAACATAGTAACGGACACCGTTATGGAAAGCTACGGAATAGCCAAAATAACGCCGTCGGTAAACACTTGCCACATTCCCGGAGAGCTTACAAAGCCCACATTACTACGAATTATTGCCAAGTTTATTTACGACAATAGCGGCGTAGGACTTCCGACAAGAAGCAGCGTTGCCGATGTGCTGGGAATAGGCAGAAGCACCGCGTTTGCGGTACGCTTCACAATGGTAGTAGACCGAAGCAGTACGAAGACAGGCTACATTTGTGGCCGAAATACCTTCGTGAAAAATAGCAACGGCGGCAACGCGATGGACACCAACCAATATCCTTACCGCCTAAACCAAAACGGCGGACAGGAAACAGGAAAGGCGAACATGGCCGCCGGGGATATTTGCGAATACCTGTTAGTCTACGACGGCGGAAGCAACTACTTCGCATATTGCCTAAATTGGCGTACATAACCACGGAATACTCTGCTAAATAGTGCCTTGTTTGCCTTTCGTCGCGGCGGAAGGCAAACAAACACTTCACGGATATTTAGCGACGTATCATTTTAATACGACAATACGGTAACTTTGCACCAACAAATTTTATACGATATGACAAACAGGAACGGCGACGTAGTGAGCGCACAAGTATCGGTAGCCGGCCTGGTGGACTTTTCCGCCGGGAACTTCCGACTTGATACGCCTTTTTGCGTCAAGAACGACGGAGAAGCGGCCGTAGTGCTTGAAGTCAACCTTTGGGGAATGCCCGAAGGCGAGTTTATAGCCACGCGCTTTACAACCGGGTGGAACCCGGAAATCGTCAGAGAGATAAAGAAAACAAGTCAAACAACCGCCCTTATTTGGGGCTATTAAAATACCTTTCAATATGGGTTTAATAATTGGCATAGGCGACACAACGCCGAAATTTCCTTACGACTACTATTATGGTGTGAGGATTAAGCAGACCGTGGCGGCTACGACCGTCGAGCGCGTGGGCCGCCCGGAACTTCATACTTCGCTGCCTATTCAGTCGAAGATGCGCCGCTGTGTGCTACGCGACAACGGAACGGTAGCCTACTACCTACACCCGACTGACAGCACCAAGCGCGACACCGGGGCCGCCGCAAACCTTACAGGAGCGGACGGCATGGTAATGGTAGAAATCCCGGCGCATTACCGAAAATTTGAGTTCGACGGCCACGACATTGTAGCCCTTATTTCCGAGTACCCCCTGCCGGGCTTCCACCACGTCCCGAAGATATACCGAAGCGCATACGAAGCCACCGTAGACCGCACCGTAGCGGCTACGCCTAAGCTGGCTTCGGTAGTCAATACAACCGCAGCTTTCCGAGGGGGTAACAATAACGCTTCCTACGACGGTACATATAGAACCTTCCTCGGACTTCCGGCTACGTCAATTTCCCTTACCAACTTCCGCAACTACGCCCGAAACCGTGGCACGGCCGGACTTAACGGCAAGGGGTGGAACTGCGACCTATACGCCGCGCAGCTTACGACTTATTGGCTTTACGTCATAGAGTACGCCAACCTTAATTGCCAGGCCGCCTATAACGCGGCCCCGGACGCAAACGGCTACAAGCAGGGCGGATTAGGCGACGGCGTTACCACATGGAATGGCGATTGGAATACCTACAACGGCTATAACTCTATTATACCATGCGGCATTACCAATTCATTAGGCAACAATACCGGGATAGTCAGCCATACGGTAAACAACGGAAACGGCATTACCAAAACATTCAATGTGCCGAGTTATAGAGGGCTTGAAAACCCCTTCGGCCATATTTGGAGTTGGACGGACGGCTGTAAATGTGCCATTCAGTCAGATGCCGACGGCGGACTGTCAAAGTTCTACGTTTGCGACGACCCTGCCAAGTTCCAAGATAACAGTTACAACGACTACGAATATAGGGGCGACATTCCGCGACGTGAAGGCTACGCGAAGTTCCACCTTTGTGGCGAGTTCGGCGACAACGTGCCGCGAGAGATAGGCGGCAGTTCCACCACCTATATGGCGGACTACTTCTATACCAGCGTACCGACTTCCGGCGTGGCTATGCGCGGCGTTCTGTTCGGCGGTCGCGCGAATTCCGGCGCGTATGCCGGCCTTTCGTCTGCGCATACGCATGACGCGGCTTCGTATACGTCTACGGCCATCGGCTCTCGGCTTTGCTTTATCCCGTCAGCGTAACGCCGCCATTCCAACGCCCCCACGCAAAAACAATAACACGCTCCAACCGCCGCGCCACATATTCGGCGGTTGGAGTCAATAAAACCAAGATATTATGGACTTCGACCCTTTACGACAGGCAGACCGCGCTTTAAGAAATTGGGTAGCAAGAGCCAAAACCGAAATATTATACGAAAGTAATACAGCAATGAGCGACTACAATACCAAGCCCAAAGGAGAAGACGACGGAACGCTCGCCTTCTTAGGCATTCCACAGGACGAAAACAACAAGCAGTTTAATTGCAGCGAAACCACGCAGCAGAAACTGATAAACCTTTCATTCTTCGTGCTTGACTTCATCGACGGAGTTAAGACGAAGTTCGGAAATGAACGCTTCTTAGTGAAGATAAAGCACCCGGACAACAGCCCCGACAAACCGGGCAAGGTGGAAAAGTTCTTTACCAATTCGACCGAAATAAAATATGTTTTACGGGAGATTAAGAAGCGTAATGCGTTTCCCCGGAAGGTTACTATGAGAGCTTCGGGAACGCGCTATTACTTCGAGTGAAAAATATTAAGGTTGTTTGTCTTCGGGCGTTCTGTTCGGCGGTAACGCGAATAACAGCGCGAATGCCGGCCTTTCGTATGCGAATACGAATAACGCGGCTTCGAATACGAATACGAACATCGGCTCTCAGCTATACTGATTTAGTGAACTTTATAAGAGCTATAAGACAAAGACCGCGCCCCAACAAGGCGAAAAATAGTAACTATTTATAGGGATTTGGTAGGGCCATACCCGAAGAACCCCTTAGAATCAGCAAAGAACCAATGAAAAGGTACGGAAACCTTTACGACACCATAATAAGTCTGGATAACTTACGGCTGGCGGACAACCGCGCCCGTCGCCGTAAGTGCCACACTTACGGCGTAAAGTTGCACGACCGAAACAGGGAAGAAAACCTGCAGCAACTTCACGAGCAGTTGAAGTCCGGCACTTACCGCACTTCGGCATATAGTACCTTCACTATACACGAGCCAAAAGAAAGGCTAATATTCCGGCTTCCATACTTTCCCGACCGCATAGTACACCACGCCGTAATGAATATTTTGGAGCCTATATGGGTAGCGACCTTCACGGCCGACACATATAGCTGCATAAAAGGGCGCGGCATACAGGCGGCAGCGGACAGAGTGAGGAAGACAATAGACCGGGATAAACCCGGCTGCGCCTATTGCTTGAAGATAGACGTAAAGAAGTTCTACCCTTCCATAAACCACGCCATACTAAAAAACATCGTCCGGCGCAGAATAAAAGATACACGGCTTTTGCGCCTGTTGGACGAGATTATAGACAGCGCGGAAGGGCTACCGATTGGCAACTACCTGAGCCAATACTTAGCAAACCTTATGCTTACTTACTTCGACCATTGGATTAAGGAGCAGAAGCGCGTTAGGTATTATTTCCGATACGCCGACGATATTGTAGTATTGCACCACGACAAAAAGTATTTGCGCGAGTTGCTTGCGGAGATAGAAGACTACCTTACGACCCGGTTAGACCTCGCCGTAAAAGGGAATAAGCAAATATTCCCGGTAGCGAAAGACCGCAGCGACCGACACGGACGCGGCATCGACTTTTTGGGCTTCGTGTTCTACCATAGCGAAACACGGCTACGGAAGCGTATAAAGCAAAATCTTTGCCGGAAAGTGGCGAAGTTCGCCAAACGGAAAAAGCCTGTAAGCGAAGCCGAGTTTAAGCAGACAGTGGCCCCGTGGTGGGGTTGGGCCAAGCACAGCGACAGCCAATATTTAATCAACAAACTAAACAAGAAAAGCCCTTATGAAATCAAATTCGGACATTAGACCGACGGCGATACAGCCGCTCGGAAACGGTGCATACCATTATAACTACAACATTGTGGAACGTACCGAAGAAGTAGAACCCCAGGCCGCCGGAGAGGACGGCACGGAACCCGGTGCCGAGGACATAGCGGACAACGCGCCGCAGACCCGGACAGCCTACGACTACGACACCGTGGAAGTCTACGGAGTACCCAACTACAAAGACCTTACACGGGCCGTTATCCGTTCCGAAGTGTCGGAAACGGAAGAGTTCGGGCTGATTAACGACTACAACGCCGCAAAAGCCGGGCTTATAGAAGACGAAGCCGAGGCAGAGGAAGCCGAAGCCCGGTACACGACGCACCTTTGCCGCGTCAGCGAAATAAAGGCGATGGTTAAGGCAGACTTAACCGCCGCCGGGTATTAAACAACCAAACACCAATGCAATGGAATATTTACCCGCCATTCTTAGCGCGATAGGCACCATAATAGCCGCCTACTTCGCCTATAACCAATATACGAAGAACAAACTTACCGACTTGAAGGTAGAGCAGATGCAGCGCGATAACGAGGTAAAGCGCAAGCGTCGCTCCGATAATTCCGCATTAGTTCACGGCGAGTTGTGGGAAGTGTTGCACAGCTTGAAAGCCGACCGCGTTTATATAGTTCAGCCGCACCCGTTAGGCAACGAAAGCATGGTAAGCGTCTACTTCGAGAGCAAACGCAAAGGAGTGGAAAGCATGAAGCCGCGAGTTCAGAACTTGAAAATGTGCGACGTAGCCAAGTTTTGCAGCGAGCTTGCAAAGAACCTGTTTATATTCATTACGGACATAGACGCACAGGTTAGCGACCGTTACGCCAAATCGTTGCTTTCGTCGTGCGGTACTTCCCAAGTGATAATAAAGCGGCTGGCAGACAATTCGCACGATTGGGTAGGCTCTATTTTCTGCGAGTTCACGCACGGAACAGCGATAAACGAGAAAGAGGCCCGGGCCATTCTTCACGAAGCCGCGCTTAACATTCAGTACATTCTCCCGGAATTTGTAGACTAAACCATCATATATAACAGGACATGGCAAATATCAATATTCTAAGCCCCTTTATACTTTCGTGGGAAGGCGGCTTTGTAAACGACCCCCACGACCGGGGCGGAGCTACCAACCGGGGCGTAACCATTGCCACATGGCGGCAAGTGGGCTACGACAAAGACGGCGACGGCGATATAGACGTAGACGACCTCAAGTTAATAACCGCAGCCGACGCGGTAGACCGTGTTATGAAACCGCACTATTGGGATAGGTATCAGGCCGACCGCATAAAATCCCAAAGCGTAGCTAACATTGTCGTCGATTGGGTATGGGCTTCCGGGCGGCACGGCATTACCCAAGTGCAGCAGCTTCTCGGAGTGAAGGCTGACGGCATTGTAGGCGAAAACACCTTAGCCGCCATAAACGCCCAAGACCCACGGCAGCTATTCGACAGAATCAAGGCAGCGCGTGTTGCTTTCATTGAAGGGGTAGTAGCCCGGAATCCGTCGCAACGCCGATTTAGAAAAGGCTGGCTAACCCGACTTGACTACATCAAGTTCGGAAGCCTTACCCACAACAGCCGGACACCACAAACACTATATTTCAACGACCGATGAAAAGAACGCTTATAATTCTAATTGCCGCCGTCGCCCTGAGCTTCTTCGCCGGGTGCAGTTCAACCAAGAAGGCCGTTAAAGCCGACGTAACCGAGGAAGCCGCTATAACTGCTTCTTCCGAACAGCGCACCCACGAAGAAACAACAGGAGCGGCCGCGATACTTACTACCACGCAAAGCAACGAAAGGCAGAACGTGATAATCGACTTCACTAAGATAGAGTTTTACCCCGGCGTAATTCCGCCGCTTCCCCCGGACAGCACTGGCCGCCGCGATTGGCTTAACGCCATATTAGCTGCAGCCGATAC
>OFGF01000115.1_pt1 | contig 78705 bp, 75 predicted proteins | sample 1521711 | NCBI WGS metagenome assembly OFGF01 (sample SAMEA3504092, study PRJEB24116) | mouse gut metagenome | biome: mouse gut; feature: mouse-associated habitat; material: faeces | place: Denmark | collected 2011 | reverse complement strand
AGAGTCATGCAATTAAAACAGGTGAAAAAGGCCCGGATCATTGCTGACCCGGGCCACTCACCCGCGGGTGATTCCTACATCACGACAAAATCCGGTACAAAGCTGAATCCGGCATGCTCGTCCAAGTTGGGAAAATTTGCGTTTACCTCCTCAAGCAACTTTTGACCGCTGAGTAGGCCGGCCAATGCGCATTCTTCGTCAACCTTTCCGGTCTGTGCCCCTGAAACCGATACGTAGAGTCGTATAAATGGCTGGTCATTTAGATTCAGGGTTGCGAGAACTGCGCCCCTATCTATGGTATAACCGTTTTCCGGCACAAGACATAATACTTGTTTCCGGAATTCATGATTAGCTCTCTCTTCAGATATATTATTCTTCTCTACCCAATTATCAAACTTACGCCGCCAGGATAAGTAGGCGATCTTAAGCGTGGAGTAGGAATAACAATCTACCGACTCGGAATATCCACCTTCGTTGATGTACTGCATGGTATGTGATCCGTTTGGGAACAATTTCATTACAAATTCCCTTTCGCAGATATCTTCCGGATGCTCGCCAAAATCACTAATGCCGCCGCCCAGCCACATATCTGCCGATTCTGAGAGCGGTACGATAGTAATCCGAATCGCGCCATCCTTGCTTTTATGCAGCTCTTTGATCGTAGAGGCTTTGCTTCTTACCCCGCCGATGATTCTGTTGAGTAGCCTCTGATATGACATGATTTTTAAAAATTCTCTATTCTCCATAAAAACACCTCCCTTTATGTACGGAGAAAAAACTTAAATTGCTCCCGCAGTAGATTTGCGGGCCCATCTTTTCATTATATCACACTTTACTCAAAAAATCAACTACAAGGCTCAGCTTGCGAGACCTGGTATCTGCATGCCAACAGATACGATAAAATACCTCTGGTGACGTATTTCTATACTCGATTGATAACCGGGATTACGATCGGCGTATGTCCAGTAGCATCATAAAGAATGTGACTGACGTCTTCCTTGATTTCCTCTTTGAGTGATTTTATGTCGTCCCCTGTAACTTTCTCGGTGCGCACGCGGAGATAATGACGGATTTTAGCTACTAATTCTTCTGAATTATCTAGATAGATAAAAGCACGCGAAACAATATCCGGCGTTTTAATTAAACGATTATTCTTTTTGCTGAGCGTGAGAACGATCACGAAAATCCCTTCGCGTGAGATATGGATACGATCCTTGACGACCGCTTCGTGCACTGGCATATCAGCATCATCAAACAGTTTATTGCCAACCGTAATGCGTCCGCATTTGTGAATAGTTTGATCTGGCATCAATTCTACTACATCGCCATCATCAACTACCAGGATGTGATCTTTATTAATCCCGACAACATTTTCAGCCATCTCAGCGCTATGCTCGAGCATATAAAATTCACCGTGGTATGGTACGTAATTCTTAGGGTTTAGGCGCGTCACAAATTCGACGTGATCCTCGTAGTATGCATGTCCAGACAGATGGAGCGGACCCAAATTCGTAATATGGCCCTTGCCGTTTTGAATTACGCCGGCCCCCTCGCGTAGCAATCCGTCCACTGTATTCACTACGTGCGGTTCGTTGCCTGGGATTGGGTTACTCGAGAAAACTATTACATCACTTGGCTTGATCTTGATGTATTTATGCGCGCCCGTAGCCATACGATTCAACACGGCATTTAGCTCGCCTTGACTACCAGTACAAACAATGGTAACTTTGTCATCCGGAAGTTTTACGATATCTTCCATTTTCATGACAGTGTCCTTGGGGACTTTGATTACACCTGCTTTCAGAGCCTCCTCGATATTATTAATCATCGAAAAACCAGCAAACGCTACTTTGCGTCCACGTTTAGAGGCTTCATTGAGGACCAATTCGATACGCTTAATTTGACTGGAAAAACAGCTGACGATCACTCGACCATTAGCGTAATGATCCATGACGCGACCAATATTCTCGCCGACATCATACTCTGAATGCGGGTGCCTCCCTGGCGAATCAATATTAGTAGATTCATTCAGGAGCATTGCAATGCCTTCATTTTTTACGATTTCATCAATTCGTTCGTAGTCGGTCTGGATACCCATTGGTCGTTCTTCGTGTCGCCAGTCACCGGAAAGATAAATTGCACCATTAGGTGTACGCACGACAATTGAAGTGTTACCAGGAATAGAGTGTAGACTATGGATAAATTCTACGGAGAAAAACTGACCAACTTTAATTTGTTCATGTTTAAAAGGATCGACTGCATTATAATTGAGGTCTGGTACTTCGGATAACTCCGACATCTGTTTCTCTATCATTCCAATTGTAAAAGCTGTAGCATAAATCGGCGTAAACTGCTTAAATTTAGGTAACAAATGTCGACAGGCGCCGATATGGTCAAGGTGGGCATGAGTAAAACAGATAGCTTTGACGCGGTCAATATTGTTTTCGAGGTATTCGATATCTGGAATTAGATAATTCACCCCTGGATAATCCGATCCTGCAAAAAGCGTACCCATGTCAATCACGATCATTTCGCCTTTGTATTCGATTACGGTCATATTTTTACCGATCCCAAATTCGCCTACGCCACCCATCGGCATAACACGCACCGCATCCGGATTAGGGCGAGCAGATTTGAGCTGGGCGTTTGTGACTTGTTGGCCGTTATAACCATTGTAGCGGCTTTTATTAACCGGAACACCGATGATATGCTGCGTCGCTTGTGCGTTAACGTCTTGAGAAAGCATTCGCTGGTGATGAACCATTTCTCCCTTGCGCACTGAAACACCGAGACCAATTTTGCGGTTCGTCTTCAGATTTATGTTGTTAGTGGCGTTTTTAGAAGCCTTAGAAGCGCTTTTCCCAGTTTTATTATTCTCGTGGCTATTTTGAGCCTTCGAGGCTCCTGCGCCAGTTTTAGTGCCATTCAGGACATTTTCATCTTGATTTGATGAGGATTTTGCGCTAACACTAGTTTTACGACCCCTGTTGGTCGAGCTTGCGAGACGGGCAGCTTTATCGGTTGAACGTATGGTTTTAGTAGAATCACTATTCCCACTTGTCGGAGCCTCTCCTTTTGGCTTGCTGGTCGACTTACCTGGAGTTACTCTTTTGCTCGAATTAGTACTGTTTTTAGTGGATTTACGTACTAGCGAGGCATCCTTTCCTCCTTCGGCGAAATTTGCATTAAAATTGCGCTTTTGAGCCTCCTCGAACTGTTTTTTAATGTCCGGTAGTCGCTCATCTCGCATCTTGATTAGGCGCGCACGCCTCTCATCTTCTTTACTATTCATTCAAAATTCTCCATTCCCCCAAAGTTTTCTAAGATACTTCTATTGTAACAAAGTGAGTAAAATTTGACAAGAATTTAGCAAAAATTAATTTCTCTAGGATGAAAGCTCAAGGCTTTTGAGCAATTCTCTAAACGCATCATCGCTGCCCGCCGAAAAAGTCACACTACGACCGCGGATCCGCACCGGGCAACCATAAACTTCACTGAGAACTCGCTCCTCTTTTAGGAATTCATTGACCTTTACCGCAACATGAGAGCTTTTTTGTCGTTTGTCGGTCATAAAACGTTCGACTTTGCGTGCCGACCATCCTTCGTCGATGATTTTAGGCAAAACCTCGTGAATCAACTCGGGTGAAGCACTGATTAGCGGTCGCATCGGCCCCTCCATGAGATGGTGTTCTTGCATAGCTTGTTTTGCCTCCTCGGGGAGCTTTAAAAGGCGCATCGTGTTAACTACGCTTGATGGGCTCTTGCCGACACGTTGACCGATCTCGGTATTAGTGAGATTGAACTGCTCTTTGAGCTTAGCGTAAGCCGTTGCAAGCTCGATTGGTGTGAGGTCTTCGCGCTGAGCGTTCTCAATGATCATCATCTCGAGTTTATTCTGATCATCAATCGTACGCACGATTGCAGGTATGGTCTCGATTCCAGCCAGCCTTGATGCTCGCCAACGACGCTCTCCAGCGACAATTTGATACTTGTCGCCCTGTTTCGTGACTACGATAGGCTGGAGCACGCCGTGTTCCTTAATTGAGTCAGCTAACTCCTGTAGTGCTTCTGGATCAAAGCTCTTGCGCGGCTGTGACTCATCACGGATAACCTGATCAAGTTTTAGTTCTAAGAGTTGACTAACTTTAGCGTCGTCATTTTTTGTGACATCAAACTCTTCAGCAATAATATCGGTAGGAATCAAACTTTCAAAACCACGCCCGAGCCCCTTCTTTCCTAATGCCATTATGCGGTCCTTTCTTCTACTTCGCGAGCTAAGCTCTTATAGGCCTTGGCGCCCTTGCTAAATTTGTCATAATCTCCCACCGGCACACCATGACTCGGTGCTTCAGCGACTCTGACGTTGCGAGGTATAGCGGTCTTGAAAACTCTATCCTTGAAGTATTTTTCAATTTCAGTTAAAACTTCTGCACTGAGGCTGGTACGTTTATCATACATCGTTGCCACTACGCCCAGTAACTTTAGATTCGGATTCATTGCCTTTTTAACCATCTGCATACTTTCAAGCAGCTGCGCTACGCCTTCTAGAGCGTAAAATTCGGTTTGCACCGGAAGTAGTAGATATTCAGCGGCAATCATACCGTTCACGGTGAGTAGCGACAGACTAGGAGGTGAATCGATAATTATATAGTCATAGTCGTCATTTACACTAATGATCGCGCGCTTTAAGACGGTGAATTTCTGTCCTAAATTGGCCATTTCAACTTCGGCGTTTGCGAGCTGAGGTGTAGTAGGGGCGACGTCAAAATTCTTAAAAGTAGTCGGGTGAATGATGTTTCTAAAATCGGCCGCCCCGATCATTACTTCGGTTAGACTAGCTGGCAGAGTAGTCTTGTCGACACCAAGACCCGAAGAAGCATTCCCCTGTGGGTCAGCATCAACTAGCAGGACACGATGTTTTGCTTTAGCTAAGAAATAAGCCAAATTAACTGACGTAGTAGTCTTGCCGACACCACCCTTTTGGTTTGTTACACAAATTACCTTCGCCATGATTATTACAATTATATCATAATGCTAGTGTTTTGGGCGGAAATCAAACTCAAAACCGACATATTTAGGCTGTTTTTTGCGCACATACTCAGCCACTAGATCATCGGTCTGTGAATTTAGATCAGTTACGCGTTGTGCCGGATTGGATTCATTGCGAGCTTCGACTAGCGGAACGATATAACGAACTTTGGCATGCGCGTCCGTACAATAAACGTTTTTACGTAGAGTTGCGCTAGTATAGGCGCTGGTGGTACGTTGGAAATTACGAAAAGCCTCTGTGATCGATTGATCACCGCAGCTCAAGATCCAATCCACTACTTCTCGTTCGGTCATGGCATAAAGATCGTCACGACTGAGTAGGTCACGATCAATCATCATTTCAATAATATCGGCTATAAATTGCAACGTAGCACGTGCTGATTCGTTGTGGTAATTGGCTGACAATGGCAAATTCCGCTCGGTAAATTCAGCTGCTAGCGCTAAGGTTTGGAAGCCTAACTCCTCGAGGCCACCTTCATTTTCGAGTATTGTGATATCATTATAAAATTTTTCAACGTCACTGATACCCCAGGTTTCATAAAGAAAGTATCCGTTACTAAAAGTATACTCAAGACGATCTGCTGCCAAATTCGGCAAATCGTTGTCGGCGATTGGGTAAAGCTTGTAATCCTCAACCTCGCTAGGCAAAATTCCGTCTTTTTTGAGCTGACGCATGATGACGCGAGAGCTACGAATGATTTTGCTGGTGTCCTCTTCGATTGATTCCTGAGTCTCTGAGTCGCCATTGAGATAATCAATTGCATGTTTGAAGGCGGGCGAAGCTATATCATGGAATAACCCTGCTAGAGTTTGTTTCTTATCGTGCGTGAAGTGCCAAATGATCTCTGCTACGCCGATACTATGGGCTAACACGGTATTTGTAGACTGAAAATTATAGATTCCACCATAATCTACACCAACCATACTAACATTGGCTAGACGTTGCATTTCTGGCGCGGCGATATACTTTAATAACCAAGCTGGAAAATCCGGGCAAAAAATCTGTAAGTACTGACGTACGCTCAGCGGTAAGGCTTTTAGACACTTTTTCTTTGAGGTGAGTAAATTTATTGTGCGATGATCAGAATTAAAGAGTGAGAAGCGTTTTTTAGTGATAGGAATTTCTTTTGGCATCGCGGCCCGTGGAGTCTTTACATTCATATCTGCTTCATTGGTATCTCCGTCGACCGTTGAAGCATCCTCCGCAACCTTGATGGTTGGTTTTTCTGGTAACTCAAGGAGTAATTTATTGGCAGTCGGCTCGTAAATCTTAACCCAGCCCTGATCAAGCCAAAACTTCACTTCGCTGTAACAATTTTGAGATTCACTTGGCTCCTTGAGTAGATAGATAGCGGTTTCTTCACCATGATTGAAATTATTGATTAAGACATGTGACAATTCAGTCAACATGCCGGCACCAATATATCCTTCAGTATCATTTTGGTCTTCATTCATCATGAAGAATATATCAGCGCGATCAAGATTTTTCCAAAAGCGTCGACAAGTGTTTGCAAGATGTTCCTCGTACCCTTCATCTCCAGGGTTTAATACTTTAGAATTAACCTCTCCAGGTGTCGGTACGACTTCGAGATCGTCTTTTGCATCAGTGATCAGACCGGGAAAATCGATGACTTCGAATCCGCAACCTTCGAAGTACCCCATCCAATAGAGTGCGCGTTGATGTAATTTGGAACTGCCGGAAATAATCAATTTTTTCATAGATATTCCGATTATAGAGGAATCGTGAAAAATTTACTAGTTGGTCTTACCTCTGTACTTGTAAAAATTACAAACAAAAACAAAGCCTCATGGAGGATCTACTTATGTTTAAAATTATATCACGGTTAAGATTAAAATGCTAAAAATATCATAATGTAGATATATTAATATTGCCCTAAACAAACCCTTAAAATCAATTGACAATATGATTAATTCTTAGTAAAATAGAACAAGTTATTAAAAAATAAGGGATATTATGAAGAAAGCAGTTGTACTCATCGGCGGGAAACAATACCTTGTCGAAGAGAAAGAGACCCTCCGGGTGGACCTCCTTCCGGCAGGCACAAAAGAGCTCGAAACTGGTGCTTTGCTCGTGATCGATGGTGACAAGGTTTCTGTCGGTACTCCAGAAGTCAAAGGCGTCAAAGTTTCGGCAAAAGTCGTTGAAGAAAAAGTCGCTGGCGATAAAATTCGTGTAATTCGCTACAAATCAAAGAAACGCGTACATAAAGAAATTGGTCACCGCCAAAAATACAGCCTGATCGAAATTGTTAAAATCGGCTAAAGAAATCACCCTCTCGAAGGCGATTTTTATATGTATATGCCACAAAAAAGCCCCGTATATTAAATATATGGGGCTTGAGCGTATTAAACTAGAACTTTGGCTCCAATTCAATGAATTCTTGCCATGGTGCCGGTGGGAAAGTCTTGTCCCCACGTACACTTTTATGTTTCGTCTTGCTACGCATAAATCTCCTGTTTAAGTTCTGTCGCTCGGGCCTGCAAAAGCAAATCGACCTCATCCCTAGCAACTCACTTATTTTATCAAAGAAATACCAAAAAATCAACCCCTAGCAAGTGCCACATATATTAAATATTTAGCACTTTTCACCCCTGTTGCAGCAAGGTAACTACGCTAGGATTAGCATAACTCCGAGCACTAGACAAGCTAAAATGACTCTATATTTACCGAAAGTTTGTAGAGATTTTGGCTTTTTAAGGTATCTTAAGAGGAACTTGAGAGCTACAAGCCCAACCAAGAAAGCTACCAAATTGCTAAGTAGAATCGCACCGATATTTGTGAAAAAGTAGCTATGACCGTCAGTATCGAGTAGAAGTTTCAGGCATACTCCACACATGATTGGTATTGATGCGAGAAATGAATATTCTGCAGCTGATTCAGAGTTCAAGCCAGCCAAACGACCGCTAATAATCGTTGAGCCTGATCGTGACACTCCCGGAATCAACGCGAATACTTGCGCTAGGCCGATCATGAGCGCTCTAAGCGGCGTGAGTTCGTTCTCACTTTTCAGGTCAGACGCATGCGGTATCTTGTCGATCGCAATCATGATTAGACCCACTACTCCCATTGCGATACATACTGTGTATAGTGATGAAAAGAAGCTATTTTCCCCTATGAAATGCGCCAATAATAATCCGATGACACCAGCTGGGATACTCGTAATCAAAATATTAAGCGCGAGTTTGTAATTGCGCTCACGGAATACGTTCTGGCAAATTTTAATGATTCGTTTGTGGAAATATACTAGTAGAGCTAAGAGTGTACCAATATTAACAAACTCAAGAAAGAGGTGAAAATTTTCACCACCGAAATTAAAAATCTGACGAATTAACTCTAAGTGTCCAGAGCTGGAAACGGGGATAAATTCCGTTAACCCCTGCACTAATCCCAAAATAATCGCTTCTATTATATTCATAAGCTGATTATACCTAAAATAAGCAATTCTTACTAGCGGTTTTGCGATATATCACAAGATAACAGCAAAAGATCCGTCTAAACGTTTTTGAATAGAACTTTTTTAATTCTGGCAAAAATCGGCTGAACTTGCTCAATATTAAGGAAGTATCCCGCTAAAATGTAAACGATGATCGATGAGATTGTAATCAACGCAAATTTTGGCAATGTCACAAATACCGAGTCATCTGTAGCCATGAGCGGGAAAAACTTGGTCATAGAATAAGCTACGCAGCCCGAAACTACAGTCGCGAAAGCCATCTTGCTAATTCCCTGCCAAAAATCTTTGTCCAATAATTTGCCATCCGAACGTTTTTGGAGAGAAGCAAGTAAGATAATTATTTCTAGAACCGCACCGATTGATTGCGCCCAGCCCAGACCCTCCGGACCACAGCCCAGTAATGTAAAAATAACACAGAGAGCGATCGTGAGCCCCACAGCAATTATCGAAACTAGAAACGGTGTCTTGGTGTCTTGTTGTGCATAAAAACCACGCGATGCAATATGGAAAATCGAATGTGCGAAAATGGTCAAAATTAAAGTCGCAAGCACCGAGGCGATTAATGGATCGCCACCGTTTTTAATAAAACTTACTACATAGCCACGTCCAAAGAAGGCAATCACCGAGATCGGCATTGCGATCCAAATAATCGTACTGAGCGCGGTGCGAAAAGTTTGACGAAACATCGCTTCCTTACCCTCGCCGACTTCTTCGGTTAATTTCGGGAAAAAGGCTGTTGAAATTGCCACGCCAATCAAATTTACCGGCATTGTAGAGAGGTTATAGGCCTGTTGATAGCTACGCAGAGCTCCTGCCCCCATGCGTGATGACAAATTTGTGGTCACGATCGTATTAACATAGTCAATACTCTGATCAAGTGAGCGTGGCGGTAATAATTTTAAAACTGATTTGAAACCCTGATTCTTCCAATTAATTTTAAAATTATAATCAAAACCTAATCCAAAAAGTCCGACTAAACTAACGATTAACTGTAATACTGCCCCGAAGACTACGCCTAGCGCTACGCCCATAATCCCGCCTTCAAAAACTTGCCAGCCAAAGATATTGATCCCGCCAGTAAAAACTGTAATTCCTACTAAGATTCCAACATTATATATCGCTGGCGCTAGGGCATAGAAGACGAATCTTCCTAAAGCTTGTTGGATACTGGAGAGAATGGTTGAAATACTAAAAAGAAACGGATTAATCGCGATCACCCGCATCATATTAATAGCAAGAATTGTGCCAGGTTCATCTAGTCCCGGACCGACTACATATTTGACTAATGGATCCGCGAAGATCATGATCATTAGTGAGGCGACGAGTGTAAGTAGTGCCATTAAATTGAGTAAACTCGAAGATAATTCCCAGGCGGATTTTTTGTTGCCAGATGAAAGTCGTTGGTTAAAAACTGGAATAAAACTCACAGCTAGTGCACCGCTGGTGAGAATAAAAAACATAAAATCAGGGATCGTAAAAGCCGCAGTATAAGCATCGATACCGGTCGGATAAGTATCGAGATAATATGAATTAAGTAAACGATCGCGAAAAATACCAAGTAGGGCTGAAACTAGGGTACTACTAGCGAGCACAACAGCGGCCACCTTGACTGGCAATTTACGATTTGCCAAGCTAACCACTGAGCTAAACTTAAAATGCGTTTTTTTTGATTTTTGATTCATCAGATTTCGGTGGCTCCATCAAAATACGGTCTTAGGACTTCTGGTAGTATTAGTTTACCGCCTTCGGTTGCATAGTTTTCGATTACTGCAATCATCGTGCGTGACAGGGCCATGGCAGTACCATTCAGGGTATGCAGGACTTCTACAGTACCATCTTCGCGGCGTACACGAATATTTAAGCTACGGGCTTGGAAGTCAGTACAGTTGCTGCAGCTAGTTAGTTCGAGATATTTTTGGTCAGCTGGTGACCAATATTCAATATCATATTTTTTAGCCGCCGGTGCGCCTAGGTCACCTGCTGCATTACTAATAATATGGTACGGGATACCTAGCTCTTGCCAAATCTCTTCTTCAATTGCTCGGATCTTTTCATGCATTTCTTTAGATTTTTCTGGCAAGCAAAAAACATACATCTCGAGTTTGTTGAATTGGTGTACTCGGTATAATCCGCGCGTATGCTTGCCATAAGTACCAGCCTCCTTACGAAAACAAGCCGAATATCCAGCATAACAGAGCGGTAGATCTCTCTCGTCAATAATTTCATCCATATGATAACCAGTCAATGGCATTTCTGCGGTAGCGATCATGGCTAGATCTTCGCCTTCGATATAATATTCATCGCTCTGCTTATCGCTTCTTGGATTGAACCCGCATCCCTCCAGGATCTTGCTAGATACCATATCCGGTACTGTCATGAATGTAAAACTATGCTCTTGTACCTTTTTCAATCCAAACTGAAGTAAAGCATTTTCGAGTAAAGCTAAGCCGTTCTTAAGATAGTAAAATTTGGCCCCTGCAACTTTAGCGCCTCGTTCAAAATCAACCCAGTCGCGTGAGAGTGCATAATCTAAATGATCTACGCCACTCGATTTATTTTCACCCCATTTACCAACTTCGACATTGGCTTCTTCGCCACCCAAAGGTACATCATCAAAAATTATATTTGGCACGCGGGTGATTTTTTGACGTAATTCATCCTGTACGGCAGTTAATTTTGGCTCGATTTCAGCTAGTTGGGCTTTTACCTTTTTTGCCGCTTCTACTAACTCCAGAGCAGGTTTGCCTCCTTTCATTTGTTCAGTCAAGCTATTACGATCTCGACGCAAAGCCTCAACCGACTGCAGGATTTCTTTTCGTTGATCATCAAGACTGATAATTTCTGGAATATCGACATCATAACCCTTTTCACGGGCCGACTTTTCAACTAATTTTTGATTTTCGCGGATAAAATTAATACCTAACATAGCCTTAGTATAGCATGCTCTACCAAGTACCGCCACCCCCGCCACCTCCGCCTCCGCCGGAGAAACCGCCACTCCCACCGCTTGAAAATCCTGAGCCACTAGAACTTGAATCGCTAGCAGTTGAGTGCGAGATGCTACTGCCAGCAAAACTATTCATTTCAGAAATAGCGTCCGAGAAATCGCTGGCTACAAATGCGCCCATACCAATATACCAAGCCGGGGTTGTGACATCATCAAATTCATAATATTTGCCCATCTCCTTGATCCAGCTCTTCTCCAGCCCAAAGATAATTGCGTACGGCAAAAGCTTTTCGTAAAGCTTGACTATGCCTTGGTGTGAAACATCCGCCCCGTCAACGCTCTGCAAGAACTTTATCCGTTCACTTTCGGCCATTTTTACATAAAGCTTCAATCCTTCAAGGTATCTGGCCGCGGTTAGACCCTTTTCAGTACGCTTTTGATAAGTTTCAATCTTTATCATCATGGCTATTGAAATGATCGGGACCAAAACCAGCGTCGCTGCGACTATGAATATGAAATCTGCACCGACAAGTTGCCGATATGGCTCACCATCACCGATAATACTAAGCAGCAATATGGCTATGAATTCCCAGACCATAATGATAATGGCAACTCCGCCAGTTTTAACCGCATTAACTTTAGCTTTATCCTCAAACAACCCTAAGTCAACTAGCCGTTTTTTGACTTCATTATTATAATTTTCTAGTAGTAGATTGGCCATAGCATCATAACCGTATCTCTTCAATTCAAATTTGTCACCTTTTTTAAAATCCTTAGCATTATTCAGGATTTTTAAAACGTCTCGTTGCTCGGGCAAAAAATCATCGCTTACGATCTCGATCGTCCATATATTTTTGCTTTTGAAGACGCCATCTTTGGTTGTTTTGTGAATAATAATCTTTCGTGCCACCGCAACCTCCATCAATGTTGCTATATAGGTATTTCCACGACAAGATTTTATGCTATTCGCGTACATCTCTGCAACCGTCACATCAGCAAGTGGGGTATATTCGGGCTTCACGAACTGGTTTTTATAAAATTCACGCTTATCCTTCGTCTTATGATATCTTTTGGCAATCATCACAAGGATCATACTGCCACTGATTGTGATCGCGCCAATCAATAATACTAGCTTATAATCTTTAGGATTTTCCGGAATCGTAAAAGTTCCCGGCTTAAATGCTAAGACGAATGTTAAATTTTCATAACTATCAATTTCTTCAGCGCTAAATGTAATTGTCGTACCTTGTTCATTTTGTGCGACATCACAACGTGCGCTGTCGGATCCACCATATATGCCTACGTAGCAAGCATTTAGATCTAGATATTCGCGCGCTATATTTTGGTCTATATGAACAATCGCTGTCACACTATCAAAGCTATTCCCCCAGTCATTTCCATTTACATCCCAATATAATTCCTGCCACCCTGAAATACCCTGAACCAATTCTCCAGTCTGCTCGGTAATAACATCCTCAAATTCATATTCAAGAGTATAGGTTTGAGTACCATGTAAATAGGTATCAGCATCCCCAAGATAGACTTTGAAAAATCCATCGCCGCTCTCTACCTTTGCAACTGATTCCGGCAAGCCATTGCGCATCGCATTCAGTTCTATCTCTCGGTCACTCTTCATGGTCAAGTTGGCTCCGTCTTGGTTCGTGAATGGGATCACCCGCACTAAACCATGTGTCCGATCGGCACTTGGAAAAGTTGCGTCTATGGTTTCAACTACGCGCAAACGACTAATCCCCGATTCATCACGAGTGAGATAGAAATCCGCCTTAAAATCGTGCACATAACTACCGTCACTAGTAGGCGTAGCTCGCCAAGTACTGAAAAAATCGGAATCCCTAGTCAGACTTTTTGCGTTAACCTGCCATACCGGAGTAAACAACCCTAATGCAAAAAGTAATACGGCAACAAATATGAACTGGAGAATCTTCCTCATGCAACTTCCTGGATAGTAGCCTTAATTGCATTCGCCGAACGTTGTAATTTGATGGCTTCTTTTTCGTCGATTGGCAATTCTAACCGACGTTCAACACCATCGCGCCCGACTACGGCTGGAAAACCACTATAAACCTCATTATTGTCATCGTAATTTGAAACTGAAAGTACCCGTTTTTCATCGTTCAAAATACAATTCACGATCTGCGTCACGCAAGATCCAATACCATAGTAAGTCGCACCTTTTTTGCGAATAATCTCGTAAGCACGGTTGCGCGTATCAAGCTCGATCTGAGTTCGATCCGTTTTTGAGACTAGGCGCTCGATCTTTTCGCCACCTATCGTAGCGAGTGACCAAAGCGCAAATTCACTATCGCCATGCTCACCAACTTGGTAAGCATGCACTGATTTTGGATGTACGCCGAGTTTTTTGGCGAGATCATAGCGCAATCTAGCCGAATCGAGCACAGTTCCGCTGCCGATTATTCGCTCTGGAGGTAAACCCGAATATTGATAGGTTAAATAAGCTAGAGTATCAACCGGGTTACTCACTACCAAAAAGATACCATCAAAACCAGACGCCATAACGGCCTCGACGATTTCTTTAATAATCTTGGAATTCTTTTTGGCTAAGTCAGTCCGCGTTTCACCTGGTTTTTGATTAGCTCCAGCGGTAATAATGCAAATATCGACGTCTTTTGCGTCGCTGTAGTCCCCGGCTTTCAATTTCAGATAGCTAGGCGCCACCGCTAAGGCGTCCGAAAGATCCATAACTTCGCCCTTGGCGTCTTCGCGATCAATATCAGTTAAAATTAATTCCTTAACCGCAGTACGCTGGTTCAGTAGAGCATACGCAATACTCGAACCCACATTCCCGGTCCCCACGATCATTATTTTTCCACTCATCGGTTTGATTATAGCATAAAAATTATCACTCGGTATAAAGAGTTTCATCGAGACTTTCGTCAATCTTTATGTCGCGATTGTAGGACTGAAAAGTGCGCTTTTCAAATGGAAATTTATTCTTTTTTATTTTTAAAATCTGATAATATCCGACATGCGATTTCCGATCCGCTGGCTTGATGATTTTATTGGTAGGTTTGCGATTAACGATTACTTCTTTGTCGTTAGCTGAAAAACTGGCAATCTCATCCACTCGGAGTTGCCGATTGGTATTTTTTGATGATGGAGCGGTACGAAGCGTATCGACATAGAGGACATATTTATCAAAATCAACTGGTGCGATTTCCTGATTCTTGATTTGTTTTTGCAGCTTTGCTAATTCGGCTTCGTTTGTAATGATATGCGCACCATTATAGATATCGCTATTTGGATACCATAGATCGGATTCCCGATATGTCTGCTCTAACTTTTGATAGCCAGTAGCATGGATTTCGTAATCAATGTAGTTTCCATGATAAATATCCAGCGCGGTGCCCGTATAATCCGCACCAAAAGCCTGCGCTAGTAACTCGCTGATTTTACCTCCGAGCAAATTAACCGCCAAAACAAGAACAACGAGAGCCGCGCCAATGATCAACAGGGTTTTCTTCATATAGCTATTGTAGCATGCGTCAACATAATCCACAAAGCTTAGCTACGCGGCTTGATAATGGGAAATGGCACCGCCTCGCGCCCTGAGACGCCCTCTAATAACCAAAAATTGCGTTCACTATTGCCCCAACCACAAGCTGGTGGCATCCCGTACTCTAGCATTTCTACAAAATCCATATCTAACATCTGAGCCTCATCGTCACCAGCATCACGCATGGCTTGCTGCTCCTCAAAGCGGGCTAATTGATCTAATGGGTCATTCAGCTCAGAGTAACCATTACCCATCTCGGTCCCCGCAATAATTGGATGGAAGCGTTGCGTTACCAACGGATTATCTTCGGAAACTTTGGCTAATGGGCTAAGGCTTAACGGCTCTTCGATCAGCCAATACGGACCCGCCGAGGTTTTACGAATTTCTTTCCAAAGGTAATCAAGCAATCTGGCGTCAGAGACACCCTCTCCTACCATTGTACCATACTTTTTCAAGATTGTCAATGCCTTATCCCGAAAATCAGCGTTTTTTTGCTCTTCTTCAGGGGTAAGTTCGGCTTTTTCCGACTGAGTTTTAGCATCAAAGACATCAATATCGAATTTCTCTTTCAAAAGATCAGCATACTTGATCCGTGGCCATTTTTGATCAAGATCAATCTCAAATTCGCCAACCTTAAACTTCAAAGTTCCCCAAGTTTCGCGCGCCACGTATTTGATCATCTCCTCATAAAGATCCATGCCATCTTCGTAATCTTCATAGGCGGCATAACTTTCAAAGGCGATATGCTCAGGCAGATGCTCATCGTCAACACCTTCATTGCGAAACCGCGGACCGATATCATAAACCTTCTCGAAGCCACCACCAAGCAATCGTTTCAGGGGTAGTTCTTGGCTAATTCTGAGATAATAATCTTGATCAAGCGCATCCATATGCGTGACGAATGGGTTTGCATCAGCTCCACCAGTCGTAGTCTCAAGTACTGGCGTATTAACCTCGATAAATCCGTGATTATTCATAAAATCGCGTGTAGCTTGCCAAAATTTGCTACGTCGCACCAAACGCTCACGCACTTCCGGGTTTACATTCATATCAACATAGCGACGTCGATAACGCTCCTCTTTATTCGTGAGGCCGTCATAACCTGGCAAAGGTCGCAGGCTTTTCGTAAGTAATCGTACACTATTTGCAAAAATTGAAGTCTCGCCAGTACTAGATTTACCTACTCGACCTTTAGCCTCAACGAAATCGCCCGTGTCAAGAAGTTTCAGCTCTTTAATGCCAAATTCACCAGATAGCACGTCGTCCGACTTCTGCATAAATACCTGTACTTCACCGTAATAATCTCGAATCTTTACAAAAGCGATCTTACCGAAACTACGGATCGCAGTAATGCGCCCAGCGATACAAACTTCTTGGCCATCTTTTTCTTCAAAATGGTCAACAATGTCGGAGATACGAGTCGTTCGATGGCTTTTTGCCGGATACGGATCAATACCTAAGCCTCGAATCTCTTCTAATTTGCGTAAACGTTCGCCTCGATAATCGTCTAATGTCATGATCTCTTATATAGCCTTAATTTTAACTTTTTTGCCGTTAAAATCGAACTCTTCGCCTGCTTTACGCCCCAAAAGTTCTTTGCCAAGCGGCGATTCATGCGAAATTTTACCAGCTAGCGGATCAGCCTCTACTGGACCAACGATCGCGTACGTCATTTCTTTGTCGCCCATCACAATTGTCACTTCGGAGCCAACATTGATCTTGTCACTTTTTTTCGCTTTGATAATTACCGCATTTTTTAGAGTTTCTTCAATTTCGGCGATTCGATTTTCAACGGTCTTTTGCTCGGCGCGTGCGTCGCTGTATTCTTGATTTTCTGATAAATCGCCAAACGCGCGGGCAGTCGCCAAACGTTCAGCAATCGCCGGACGCTGAGCAATCAAATCTGCTAATTCTTGTTCTAATTCGGCTTTACCTTCAGCCGTGAGGTTTACTGTTTTTTTCATGTCCATTAGAGTTTATTATAGATAAATTAGAATGTCAAATCGCTTAATTTGACCATTTTAGTCTCGCCAGTTTTGCGTTCCGTTACTTCGGCTTCATTATTTTCTAGCGTTTTTCCGCTCACTACGATACGATACGGAATTCCGATTAATTCAGCATCAGCAAATTTTTCACCTGGTCGTAAATCACGATCGTCAAATAAAATTTCATTTTCATTACCTCGGTATAATTCCGCCGCTTTTTGTACGCCTTCAGTGCCAATACCGACTAGATAATAGCGAAATGGAGCGATCGCTTCTGGCCAAATCAAACCTTTTGTATCGGCGAATTTCTCAGCAATCACCCCCATGAGTCGCGAAACACCAATCCCGTAGCAACCCATTAGTACCGGATGTTTCGTACCATCTCGTTCAGTAAACTCGAGCCCTAGCGGTGCCGAATATTTATCCTTCAGAGTGAAAATATTGCCGACTTCGGCCGCTTTGGTGCTTTCAAGCTCTTCGCGCTTCACGCCAAGATTCTCTAGGATCTCGTCCTGCAAAACTTCCTCATTTAATACTACGCTCCAATCGGCATTATGCCAAATCGTATCTTCGCCGACTTCAACTACAGTTTGGAATTCATGACTATATTTTGCAAACACACCGCCACTCGCAAAAGTCTGATAAGTGCAATCGCCAATCCCTAATCGTTCATAAATCTTCGCGTATGCCTGCTCGGTCTTATGATAAAACTCCTCATGCTCGGTCTCAGTGCTCGAAAAGCTATAGAGATCTTTCATGATAAACTCACGCCCGCGCATAATCCCAGATTTTGCGCGTAATTCATTCCTAAACTTAGTTTGGATCTGATAAGCTGCTACTGGCAAATCCTTATAACTCTTAATATAGGATTTCATTAGCTCAGTTAGTGGCTCTTCGTGAGTTGGAGCAAGGCCGAGTTCACCACCACTAGACAATTCCGTTTTGAACCAAATGTCCATTTTCTCAATATCCCAACGATCAGTTTTCTGCCAAAGCTCGGGATTTTGCAGAGTCGAGAGCAATACCTCCTGGCAGCCAATTTTATCTAGCTCTTCACGGATAATATTTTTAATCTTTTCAAGTACGGAAAGCCCGAACGGTAAATAGTCATATACACCGGCTAACTCTTTATGTACGAAGCCAGCTTGCACCAAAAAACGTGCGCCACGTGCAGTTTCACTTTTTGGCGCCTCACGAGAGGTTTTTACAAATAATTCGCTAAATTTCATGAGTATATTATACTACATGATGCCAGTATTCGCGATATAGAGGATATAGAATGCGATACCATTACTCAAGATATGTAACAAGGCCCCGCTCCAGATCGAACCCGTAACCTCGCGCATAGAACAAAGCAAGAGGCTAAGGACAAAAGTCGCCACTCCGGCATTCCATTGTCCATGCATGACGCCAAACAGAATCGAAACCAGCAAAATCGACGCATAGGCTGGGAGCTTACGGCGCACCTTCCCATAAAGCCAACCGCGCATGATAACCTCTTCGGCTATTGGCGCAATAAAAACAATTGCGATCACTGCCCAAATCCGATTATTACCAGCAATAAAACCGCCAAATCCGACATCTTGAGGCTGTTCACTATCGAACCAGCTAAAATTACTCATAAAGCCCGTAATCAGATTTGTGGCCAATATATACAATATATATCCGATCGGGGCTAGTCCAATATCAATAAAACTCGGTCCGCGCATTAGACCCAGCTCCTCCAGATGTGGCGAAAATTCATTCTCAGTTTCTACATTTGATTCCGTGGTTTTGCCTTTTGATTTGACCTCTTTCGATTTAGTAATACGCTGCTGGTACAAATTTACTAGACGCGGCAAAACAAAAAGTATTAGCGCTAACGTCAAGAGATAATTTAAGGCATAGTAAATCATCACCCAAAACGGCTCACTGAATTTTTCACCAAGACCGGCATACATCAATATCGCCGTAATGAACTGGCTGGCAACTAACGACAATAACCCCCAACCAAAAACGATAATGAGATAATAAAGATTACGTTTGAGTGCGCGTTGATTCTTTTTCATATTTAAAATAATCTAATTATATCTAAGATTGAAATTATAATCGCTAACCCGATAATAATCATAAATGCCGTAGAAACAATCTTTTCTTCGGTTTCCTTTTTTAGTTTTTTACCACGGAGGCGAGCAATCGCAATCATCAGCCAACGCCCACCATCTAAGGCTGGAATCGGCAAAACATTCATACAGGCGAGTGACACCGAAATTAACGCGGTTAGAAAAGCTAGATTCCGCAACCCCGAACTCGCAAAGGCCGGAAAAATTACTCCAATAATACCGACGGGGCCCGACACTGAATCCCCTGCTGAGCCAATTGCCACCTGTCCCGATTCTCGGACTGAACTATCAAAGCTGAACTGTGACACTGCACCCGAAACAAGATTCCAAACTAATTGCCCTAAGCTCTTGAAAGTCTCACTGGTCAATTGTAAGGTAGTCCCTACACCCACGATCGGTGCCGACCAAGTCGAGCGCACAAAAGTCTGACCAAAGCTCATCTGTATCCCGAGCGAATACTCCGCATCCACCGGATTTAACTCTGCTTCAAGCTCATGTTCATAATAAGTCCCATCCTCCATCTTGCAATCTGCCACTGTACATTGCATATCACCCTCCTGTGCGTTGCTCCGGACGCGATATATGACTCTTTCGCCACGATGCAACGCATTGTAATCTGTTACGTCGTTTGGCGTCATCACCTCCACATCACCTACGGAGATGATTTGATCACCATATCTAAATCCAGCTCGCTCGGCTGGCGAGCCCTCCATTACTTTAGCCACCGTCACACCGCTGCCACTCACGACAGCGTCATTTTTGAGATAAAACTGCCCCTTCAGGAATTGTGGCATCCCCGTAAAAGCCAGCACGGTCAAAAGGATCGCCGCCACTAGCCAGTTCATCAGCACGCCGCCAAAGAGAATCTTGGTTTTCTGCCAAAATGTTGCCGCGCCGAGCGTCCCCTTGCGCGTGTCAGCATCCGACTCGCCATCCATAGAGCAAAAGCCTCCAATTGGTAGAAAATTTAAACTTAGAATAAGGCTCTTCTGGGGCTTATCCCAGTCTGATTTTGGGATCTTTGTCCATTTTGATTGAGTGATTTTTTTACCATCTTTATTTACTTCAACCGGCTTCTTCACCCAGGCGATCATACGAGGTGGAAAACCGACCCCAAATTCTTTTACCGTGACGCCATTCTTACGAGCCATTATAAAATGACCAAATTCATGCGCGACCACCAGCAGCATCAAAATTAAAATTCCGATGATTACCCCAAAAACAATATACATATTGTCATTATATCACGATTTTGTGAAATCCTAACGCCTATTACTTACCAAATCGGCGCTGACGACCATGAAATTCATCCAAAATTGAATCTAAATCAGAGGTTTCAAGAGCCGGAAAGAACTTATCCAAAAACATAAACTCTGCATATGCTGCCCGCCAAAGCTGGAATCCCGAAATCCGTTGCTCTCCAGAAGTACGCGCGATCACATCGCAAGCTGGAATTTCAGGATGGTATAGATTTTTAGCAAAATCCGCTGGATCGAGGATCGGTTCGCCACGAGCAATTGCACGATTCGCAGCATCAACGATTTCCCACTGACCACCGTAATTAAAACAAATTGCCACGGTCTTTCCAGTATTCTTAGCCGTACGTTCCTCAGCCTCCATCAAACTAGCCCAAAGTTTTGGATCCACTGGATCAGGTCGCCCCATAACGGCTAAACGCAAATTATTCTTTTCTAATTTTTTGATTAGTGACGGTAACTTGGTGCGCACTAACTGCATGAGATAATTAACCTCCGTCTCGCTGCGCCCCCAATTTTCAGTCGAGAATAAGAAAAAACTCATGAATTCAATCTCAGTAGGCAAAAACGCATCGACTAGTAACTTGACACGCTCAAAGCCACTCAAGTGCCCCTCGAGAGTAGGTAATCCACGCTCCTTAGCCCAGCGACGATTACCGTCGCAGATAATACCAAGGTGCCGTAATTGTTTTTCAGTCGCCATTTTGATTAAATTGTCATAATTTCATCAGACTTCGCTTTAAAGAGCTGGTCAGTCTGGTCAGTATATTTTTTTGTCAATTCATCCACTGATTTTTCAGCTTTCTTTTTGACATCTTCGGGTAATTCAGCATTTTTGAGTTCTTTGCGAGCATATTCGCGTGCTCCACGGATAGCAACTTTCGCCTCTTCTACTTTTGTAGCGGTCTGCTTCACAATTTCTTTGCGGCGTTCCTCCGTCAACGGGGGAATCGGTACTCGTACTACATGGCCATCATCGGTCGGATTAAGACCAAGCGAAGCGTCGTTTCGAATCGCCGTGGCAATAGCCTGCAAAGTCGCTGGGTCAAACGGAGTAATCTGTAACATCGTGCCACCATTCACGGTCACATTAGCAACTTGCGAAAGTGGCATAAACTGGCCGTATGCTTCTACTTTTACGCTTGCAAGCATATCTGGATGTGCGCGACCAGTGCGCACCTTCTTAAGCTCAGCCTCAAAACGCTCAATCGCATTTTGCATCTGTTTTTCATATTCCGTACTATCAAACATAATAATTCCTTTTAGCTGTCTTCAGTATATCAAAAAATTGCGCCTAGGGCTAGACGCAATTTAGATGACTCAAACTAGATACGACTAGGAACTTACTATTGACTTTTTGCACAATCTGTGATACAATAGAAGGATAGCCTTAATCTAATCCTATTCTGTAACGCCAAGTTCGAGGCGCTTAAACTGGTTAACGGTGATATTTTCACCGGTTTTGGCAATTGCCTCTTTGATGAATTGTGCCACGGTCTTCGTGTCGTCAAAAATGTAATTTTGCTCCATCAATACCTGATCAGAGAAGGCTTTTTTCACTTGGCCAGCGATAATCTGTTCTTTCATATTCTCTGGACCCTTGAAATTCGCTTCAAATTCCTTCTTTTTGGTCTTTACGACATCCTCCGGAATACTCTCCATATCGACATAGAGCGGAGCCATAGAAGCAATCTGCATTGCAATTTTGTGCGCCAAATCTTTAAACTCATCAGTTTTTGCGACAAAACTCGTCTCGCAGTTTAATTCAACAATCGCACCTAGGCGACCATCATGGATATAGCTATCGATAATGCCTTCACGAGTTTCGCGATCACCACGTTTTTCGGCTTTAGTCATGCCTTTTTTACGCATTTCCTCAAGCGCTTTGTCGAAATTCCCCTTTGCCTCTACTAGAGCGTTCTTAGCATCCGTCAAGCCGACCCCCGACAACTCTTTAAGCTTCTTGATTAGCTCGATTGAGATCTCTTTAACTTCTTCGGCTTTTTCGTTTAATTCTTTGCTCATTTTGCCTCCTTATTTTTCCTTTTTTGCTTCGCCTTCTTTTACGGCTGCAACAAAATAGTCCAAAATTAACTGAACCGACTTAATCGCATCGTCATTTGCTGGAATCACATACTCAATCTCGGTCGGATCAACATTTGTATCACAAACTGCAAAAACTGGAATCCCTAACGTTTTTGCCTCTTTAATAGCGTTCTTGTCGTGCGCCGCATCAACTACGATCACAGCAGCCGGCTGTTCATTCATGTCTTTTACACCACCGTAACGCTCATTCAGAGTATCGATTTCCTCCTGGTAGCGCTGAACCTCAAGTTTTGAATAGCGTGCTTCGAGCTCGCCAGAAGTCATTCGACGCTCCAAATCCTTCAGCTTCTTGATTTGGCGATTTACGGTATCAACATTCGTCAAGATACCACCAACCCAGCGTACGGTAACGTAAGGCATGTTGACCGACTCGGCGGCTGCCTTCGTGATATCTTTGAGTTGTTTTTTGGTACCTACGAAGAGGACTTTCTTGCCGCCAGCCACGATCTTAGTAATTTGTGGCAAAGCTTCTTCAAGTGCTTCAGCAGTTTTCTCAAGATTGATAATATGACCGCCTTGGCGTTTGCTATGGATGTATTGCGCCATCTTAGGATGCCAACGGCTAGTTTTATGCCCGAAATGAGCACCAGACTCAAGTAGAGCTTTCATATCGACAGATACTGCCATAATATTTCTTATTTTTCCTTTCGCGTCGCTACGAGAAATCGACGAAGTCGAGGAAATTGCTCGTAACTGTTTCATTAATATTATTACTCTACAATTTTAGCACAGAACTCAGATCTTGGCAAGTAACCAATGCGACTTATGCGTTTGAGGAAAGGTGACATGCCGTTAAGTTTACGGACTGCGGTTCATACTAAAATTTATATTTTAATAATACATAGAGCTCATGCTTGCATTATCAGTGTGAATGATATAAAATTAAAAAACGATTGCTAGTTGTAGTCAATAGAAAATGTTTGATTATCTAATAATCGTATCCTGCGCTGGTCGAGCGATCAGTAGTTCTTTTTGAAAGGGGGTGGAAAATGTGTTTAAAAACACGTATAGAGGACAAAATGGCGAACCGTGCACTTCGCCGTTCGCAGCTTTCATGAGCGGGACATCGAAAACGCCATATCAGTGCGAGGATTCCTATGGAGTATACAAAAACACTCACGATCAGCGGTTGGCTCAGTGGAACCGGGAACATCCTGAAGACAGACATTGACGACACTATCCTGCACGCCTAAACACATTTCCTCGCCATATTTATAAATATGGCATTACCGGGGCTAGTCTAGCCCCGGTTTTTCATTAGTTCTATATGCCAATCCAAAACCACCAGATGCTCGATCCGGTGGTCAGTTATTCATTACGGAAAAAGATTCCCTATTTCTCAGTTTCGCTCTTTTCAGCCTTTTTATCAGCTTCTTTTTGGGCTTTCTTAGCTTTATTACCCAAAGCCTCACGAAGCTTAGCGGCACGCTCAGCACGAGCTTTAAACCGGTCTACGCGACCCTCAGTATCGATAATCTTTTCCTCACCAGTAAAGAATGGATGCGAAGCCGAAGAAATCTGTACCTTGATCAAAGGGTACTCATTGCCATCTTCCCATTTGATAGTCTCGTCGCTCTTTGCAGTCGAACGCGTCAAAAAAGAAAAATCTGCCGCCTCATCTGCGAAAACCACAAAACGGTAATCTTCTGGTTGTATAACTTTTTTACTCATAACTATTGCTACTATAGCAAACTTCCGCTCGGTTGTAAAGCTCTAAAATGTATTTTGGATCAGTTTTTGTACAAAATCACGCACCTGCTTCATGCTACGACTTTTATCCGCCGACAAAAAGAGCTCGTCATTATGTATGAAATTCAGACTACTAATTTCGCGATAAACTGCTTGGACTAGTTCTTTAAGCTCCTTATCATCTTCAGTATCATAATCATAAATTTTATCACGGACCTTATCATCTTTTTTATCGGGCGTAACGAATAAAATATGCCCAGCCTTCACTTCATAATTCCGATAAGTCGGCGAAAGATTCAATAGCAATTTATAGAAACCTAACTGTAGACGCATTTTATAAAGCGTCGGGTGACTATTCCACTTTTCGGGGTGGTACTTACCGGTTTTAAAATCGTAAACTTCGATAGTCTTAGCGTCTTCATCTATGGCAATATGGTCGATTTTGCCCGTTAGTGGTACACCATTAAAATTTAATCGTTCAGGAGACAAATTCACTTCTGCGCGGGCATTATCGTAGCGCAAAATATCACCAAATTCAGCAAGAGACTTTTTTAGACTTTCTTGAGCCTGCGCTAAGAGCTCAGCTTTTTCAACTTCTTCGAGGCTAATTTTAGCAACTTCCGCCTGAAGCCGTTCTAGTGCTGCTGTATCGCTAAGTTTTTCGCGCGTCACCATCTCAAAAATACTATGCATCACGATCCCATAGGCCTGGTCTTTCGTAGCAGACGGACTGGGGACGTGCAGAATCAACCGTTCATATAATGACTGTGGGCCGGCATAAATTAGATCGATAAAGTTTGTAAGGTCAGTAGCCGATAAACGGTAATTCTCGATTCGGCTCCGAGCTAGCTGCTCGAGCTCAGGAGTCATGCGCTGATATTTTGCCAGCCAGTTAGTCGTGAGTGTTTGGATCTTTTCCGTTTCACTGAGTTCATCCTGATGCAAAATAATTTTTTGCCCACATTCTGGTAGATATGGAGAAAGCGGCTCTACAACTTCACGACTACTTTCGCTCAAATAGGCTAGTCGCGCCAAAGTTTTTCCATCAGCGTTCGCATTCGCATTGGTCATGATCAATACGGCTTTCGCGCGCGTCATCGCGACAAAAAGCAAGCGTAGCTTTTCATCATCCGTAATACCAGTATGACGAATCTTGGCCAAATTTTTAGGCAGAGTTAATTTATTATTGTTCCCTTTGCTTTTACCCCAACTATGGTCATCAACCGAGACCAAGAACACATATTCGAATTCCAATCCTTTACTTTTGTGTGCGGTCATTACCTGAACTGCATTATCACTGCTGCGGAATTTACTAATACGCATAATTTCAGTCCCGGCGAGCTCATAATCCTGAATCATGGCCACAAAATCAGCTAATTTAGGTTCCGGACGCTCATCGGAAACTAAATTTTGCATATGCGAAAAAACATTTTGACGAAAAGTAGCAAGCGCCTCATAAAACTCTACGAGCTCCGATTTGGATAAATGTTCTTGATAGTAAGCTAGGTAGGGCGAAGTGTAGCCTTCTAGTTCCAACTCGCCAATCAAATAACTTAGCCATATTTCTAAAGGCGCAGTGAGCGATTTAGCTACCAATTTTACCAAAAACTTGGTAAATTCAGCAAGCTTCGGATATTTTTCACCGCCTTTCTCCAGAATCTCAAAAGTCGGCATTCTCATAGACCGCTCGGGGAAAATATGCATCACTTCCAGCATATCCAAATTCCAAAAATCATACGAAAGAATCTCTAACAACTTTTCGGAAGGTTGCTCATGATTCGCTAGTCGCATAATAAACTTTGCGAGTTCAATTAGTTCTTTTAAGCGCTCATCTGCTAGTAAATTTTCGCGTTTTTCGTAGCTGATAGGAATATCCCTCTGCTTTAAAAACGGTAAAAGCGCTACTAGATTCTTGTGTTTTGGCGCCAAAACGGCAATTTCTGTGGGATTCACTCCCCGATTGATTAAGCCACGGATTTTTTGCGCCACAAAGTAAAATTCCGCCTCGAGACACGGAAATTCATGTCTTGTGATTTCTAATTCACTTTCAGCTGGAAATTGTTTCATAGCAATTAGAGTTTTATCTACTGTATCGTAACTTTTGACAAAGCTATCGGTCATTTGATTAGCAATCTTGCGAGAAAGCCCTAAAATCTCGTCTGAACTTCGATAGTTTTTAGTCAGCGTAATCACATCAGCGCCATAATGTTCCTTAAATTCCATTAAATTCGAGGCATTCGCGCCCTGAAATTCATAAATCGCCTGATCATCGTCCCCTACCGCCATAATATTTGGCTGATCATAATCGGTCAAAAGCTGAATAAGCTCAAATTGTGAAGCATTTGTATCTTGAAACTCATCAAGTAGGATATATTGAAAAAGTTCCGCAAGACTTAGTCTAAAACCATCATCATCTTTCAGATATTGAATAGTCGATTCGATCATATCGTTAAAGTCAAACCAACCATGACTGGCTAACTTGGCATCATAAAGCGTCATGATATTAGCAAGCGACAAGAGCTTTTTATTTGCAATATGGTCCTTTAGTCGGAATTCGCCACTATCTGTCTTCTCAAAAAAACTCGTTTTCCAAGCACTAAGTGGTTTAATGCGACGTTTCTCATCATCCAAAACCTCGTCAATGGCGGCCTTAAGTTCACGCGCTAAAACATTACCGAGTGGCTCAATCCCATTACAAATTGGCGCATTCTGAACATATCCTGCTAAAATTTCACCGATTGGATCATAAGTCGTCTCCATAGCTACTTCAAATTTGGCACGCGGCGGGAGTTGTTGCAAAAACGACGAGACCTCATTACTGATAGCTAAACTATCACTGATATTTTGTTCTGCAATCTGCTGCAAATCCTTACTCGATAAGCGTTCAGACTTAGCGTTACCGATCGTTTCAAGGATATCTTTTGGATCAGCTTTTTTAAGAATATCGTCTATTGGTAAATTCCGCTGGATTTCCGTAATAATTCGATACTGCATCGTAGCATCAACCGGAGAATCAAGCTTACGATCTATTTTTTCAGCGTAATTCTGGTAGCGCTCAAGTAGATTTCGTCCAAAAGCATGATAAGTGTAGATATTCACATCAACCGCCGCCTGCCCCATCATTGTCTGCAAGCGATCACGCATGTTCTCGGCACCCGCCTCCGTAAAGGTAAGACAAAGAATATTCTCAGGATTCGCATCAGTATGCTCGAGAATATAAGCCACCTTGGCCGAAAGCAATTGCGTCTTGCCAGTCCCCGGTCCCGCCAACACTAATAGCGGACCACCCAAATATTCGACTGCCGCACGCTGTTCTTCGTTAAGGCGAAGTGACACTATCGACGCCCTAGGATGATTAGATTCTCTAGGTGTGGTGTACGCGGGAAGAAATTAAACGGCGTAATCTGCCTGACTTGGTACTTTTCTGACAGATTTTTCACATCACGCGCCTGCGTAATTGGATTACAGGAAAGATAAATGACGACTGCTGGCTCAGCCTCTAAAATTCGCTCTACGACCTTGGAGTCCAGCCCGGCACGCGGAGGATCAACAATCACAGTTTGATCATTAGCAATATATTCTAATGCTTCTTCCGACTTCGCAAGCACTGGCTGGATTTTAGATTTTTTCAAGAATCTATGAGTGCCCTCACAATTCCGTTGCATTTCTTGATAAGCTGCTCCATTCGATTCAACAAGTGTCAAATTATGATCCCGCGCCACGCTCAGGCCAATCGTACCAACTCCGGCGTACAGATCCAACACCTTATTGGTTGTAATATGTTTTTTTATCTCGCGAAGCGCCATTTCGTACACTGGCAGATTAATTTGGAAGAATCCATTCGGCGAATAGCTGTAGTTATATCCTAAAATCTCGTCCGTGAGATTTTCAAAAACGGGGCGCGGCTGATAGTTTGCGACTAGCCCGCCAGAAACTTGTCCAGTCTGATCGGCTCGCATTAAGATCATTTGATATTTACGAGCCTCATCATGATTCGCATTTAATTCGTCAACAATCTGAGTGGCTTTTGCGAAAATTTCCGGCTTTTCGAGACTCGACTGGTCGACAATTCGCTTACGAAAACTCCCGCGCTCATGAAAAGCTAAGTGAATTTTTTGATCTTCAAAGGCAAAATAAAGCGCGTATTCCATTTTGTTGCGATAGAAGAACTCCCGACCATCAGTCTCGACCGCTGAAACGTCGCAATCTGTATCAATTTTTTGCTGGCGCAGAATCTCTACTAGAAGTGATTTTTTCTGCGCTAATTCATAATCATAATCGAGAATTTGCCAAGGCGAAGTCGCTAAATAGCAATCATCCTTCGCGTCAATTCGATGCTCGGAAGCCTGCTCAAATTCCTCAACAACACCCTCAAGATAATTTGATTTCTCGCGCGTGACACGTATTTTAGTAGCAATCTCTCCCGGAAGCACACCCCAAAGCATAATCTTTTTACCATCCGCAAGTTGCCCCAAAGCCTGTCCACCCGGAATTAATTTTTGAATATTTATTCGTTCTGTGATATATTTTTCAGATTTCTTCGCCATTTATCGCCTTTTTTATTAATTTTTCTTATAAACTATTCACTTTATTCATACCGTAAGGCGTCAATCGGATTTTTACGCGCCGCTCTAGTCGCTGGTACAGTCCCAGCCGAGAACGCGATCGCCATTACGATTAGTCCTACCAATACTATATCATTAAATGCGAATTGACACAGCTCAAAAGTCGGGAACATTTCTAGAAAACCACCAGCTTGATGCGCCATGTCATTGATAATGTTTCCAGAAATCAGCGAAGCAATAATTCCCAATACTACTCCCCAAAATCCTAACGAAACTGCCTCAGCTGAAAAATTAATAAAGATTTTCATCGATGACATCCCCAGCGCTTTATCAAGGCCAATTTCGCGCGTACGCTCTTCTACAGAGATAAATAAAGTATTAACTACGCCGATTGCTGAAGTGATCAAGGTAATCCATCCAAGTATCATGAGTAGACGCACAACTATTTCGAAAAATCCACGCATCTCCCCCATCATGTCATTTACCGTCGTACTGTAATAGCCTTTCTCTGCCAAGAGCTGTTGTAGCTCCTTCATTGTGGTTTTAGATAAATCTACTCGTGTTTTAATGTAGTAAATTTGACCCTTAGCCGATTCTGGTGCATATTCAGTATAGAAATTATAGATAGCACTTTCCAGCGCCGTCGAGATAATTGGTTGATTAATCGTAGCGATATTCGCCGATGCCACCCCTACAATACGCGCAACGAAAGTTCGATAGTGTCTAGAATAAGGATTCTGATAAACGATCCTGAGCGGCTCACCAATCGCTGCTTCATCAGAAGCAAATCCTAACAGCTCAGCCATCCCTGATTGCAGGACGATCTCATAGGCATCAGTTTCTGGACTGGGCAGCTGGCCAAAGCCCATTGCGATATCATAATCCTCAGATAATAATGTCGTGTAAATAAAATTAAACTTCTTTTTGGTCTGATTACTCGTGAGATAGGCGCTGGTATTTTGCAATGTTTTGGGCGCATAAAAATTTTTAACATCAATTCCAGGAAGATTTTTTATTTCCTGTACTTGATTTGGCGTAAAGAAATTATTCTGCGCACTATATTCAGTTAAACTATTAGTACCGGTCAACAAATTAGTGAGCGAGCTGGCATTTGATCCGGGAGTGATCATAATATATTCTTCTCCTCCAAGATTCTGCGTCTGCTCATTAATAAAACTCGTAACGCCATTATTGATAGCAAAAATCAACATTACCGTCATACTGCCAACAAAAATTGCCATAATAGTCAGAAAACTACGCGCTTTATTGCGCCACAAACGCCGATTTGCAGTTTTAAACACACCTATCGTCATTTAGTACCCTTCCTTTTGGTGATTTTAATAATCTCACCATCTTTGAGATGAATTTGACGATCACAACGGGCAGCCAAGTCTTCGTCATGGGTGACAATCACTAAAGTCACACCTTTACGCTGATTAAAATCAAAGAGCAGCTTAATTATTTTTTCACCAGTCGCACTATCGAGATTGCCTGTCGGCTCATCGGCAAATATAAATTGCGGATTATTCACAATTGCCCGCGCAATACAAACACGCTGTTTATGTCCACCCGAAAGTTCACCAGCTTTATCTTTGGCGCGTTCCCTGAGCCCTACACTCTTTAAGGCATCCAGGGCGAGCCGTTTGCGATTTCCGCACCTTGCGTGTGCAATCTTTAGCGGCAAAAGTACATTCTCATAAACCGATTCACTAGAATTCATAAAGAACTGCTGGAAGACAAAACCAAAGCTACGGTTACGCAGACGATTAATCTTGCTCGCACGTAGTTTTGCCGTATCCATACCGTCGACTTTGATCGCACCTCTAGTCGGTTTGTCCAATAAAGCAAGCAAATGCATCAGGGTCGATTTCCCTGATCCTGATTTGCCTACTATAGCAACTGATTCGCCTTTGTAAATTGTGAGGTTAAGATTTTTCAGAGCCGTAAAGCGCGCCCGGCGTCGACCATAAACCTTTGATAGGTTCTTCACCTCTATAACCTTCTGCATGAAAATATTGTATCATGACGAGTTTTTTTTGAATATTGCACACGCTTTGATCGGTAAATTTTACAACGCCCTCATCACTACTACCTATGGTATCAAAAGTGATGCGGCTGGCTCTACCAAGTTACGTTCTGCTCCTCTCAACTTTGCCTACACTGGCTGGTACGAGCACGAAACGGGCAAGTTGGCTTATGCTTCTACGGGTGGATATGCTTGGTCGCGTACCGTGTACTCTTCAACGAGTGCCTACGGCCTGTACTTCAGTAGTAGTGGTGTTCTTCCGGAGTATCTCACCGGTCGTGGTCACGGTCGCTCCCTACGCTGCATCGCGAAGTAGGGTAGATAGTACTCTGCGACCATGTTTTACGCATGGCCGCAGACAAGACGAAACTTTGATTTAATTACCTACTTATTTCTGTCGCTCGCGATAAGCACCAGTTTCAGTATCAACGCTAATTACATCACCAGTCTTAATAAAGGCTGGTACTTTGATAGTAACTCCAGTTTCAAGCGTAGCATCCTTTTGTACGGAACTAGTTGTATCACCTTTTACAGCAGTTTCCGTATAGGTAACTTTTAACCACAGATTCTTTGGTAACGTCAAATTAATAGCGGTGCCATTGTAGAATTGGATTTCCATTTCATCGCCATCACGCATGTAGTCCTTCGCGTCCCCTACTAAATCCGAGTTAAGTTCATATTGTTCGAAACTTTCCGGATCCATAAAATAGAACTTTTCGTCGTCTTTGTATAAATACTGAACTTTCCTAGTCGTAACTTCAGCCGGCTCAATTTTCTCCTGACCCTTAAAAGTCTTTGGCAATAAAGCACCCGTGATCAAATTTTTCACTTTTACATTAACAATGGATCCACCCCTCCCCATCACCTTTTGGGAATATTCGATCACTTTATAAGGTTGTCCGTCTAGTGTGATTAGCACATTTTTCTTCAAATCAGTTGGACCATACATTGTTCCTAAGTTCCCTTCCGTTTATTTAATGATAGAAATTAAGATTACTTAGTCGTAACCTAGCTAATTACCTATCGCTCAGCAACGAATGGCAACAATGCTAAATGCCTTGCCCGCTTAATCGCTACGGCTAGCTGGCGCTGTTGTTTTGCGGTCAATCCAGTCTTCGAAATCGGCTCGATTCGACCATAAGGATCAACGTAACGCTGCAAAGTCTTTACGTCGCGATAATCAAAATATGTATTTGGGTTAGTTTTTACCTTTCTCATAACTCTCTCTTTCTCCCCACTATATCTTAGAATGGAATGTCATCCAAATTAATTTCACCATCTTCCGGCATGTCATCCGGTACAAAATCATCAGTTTCGTTCCCAGCTGGAGCAGGTTTGTCCATTTTCTTGCTCGAGCTAGATGCCGCACCACCACCACCAGCGGATGATCCTCCACCAATAAACGAGAAATCTTCAACCACGACTTCGATCCGGCTACGGCGCTGGCCACTGTTCTTGTCTTCCCAGCTGCGTTGATCTAAACGTCCAGAAACGATAATACTGGATCCTTTGCGCGTGTACTGAGCAATTGTCTCACCTGGCTTGCCCCAAGCAACACAATCAATATAAGAAACCTGCTCTTGCATATTGCCATCCGAACCTTTATAGACACGGTTGACTGCAATCGTAAAATTGCAGGCCTGCGAACCAGTAGTAGTAGCCCGCATCTCTGGATCACGAGTTAAGTTACCGGCTAGAACTACTTTGGAAAATCCGCGCATTAATCTTCCCCTTCCTTATCTTCTTCGTCGTGAGGCTTGCGTGCAGCCTGTTTTTCTTCGTATTTAACTTTGCGTGGGTCTACACTCACTAATAGATAGCGGATGATCTCGTCGGTAATATTTAATACGCTCTCAATCTTTTTTGGAGCATCCGCCGGAAGCTGAAGATTATAAAAACAATATACAGCGTAATCTTGTTTCTTGATCGGATAAGCTAGGCGCTTTTTACCTTCGTTCTCTTCGGCAGTGATCTTGCCACCATGCTTCTCGACTAATTCTTTAATTTTGGTAGTAGCTGGCTCAATGTTCATCTCAAAATCAGGATGGACTAGAACCGTAAGTTCGTAATCTCGCATTACAACTCCTTTGGGTTAAACGGACACGGCTATTCCTGCCCGCTGAGTTAATATTAATATGATCGTAGCATACTTTACTCTAGCAAGCAAGAGAGATATCTGTTATAATGGCTTTAGGCCCGGATGGTGAAATTGGTATACACGTATGCCTTAGGAGCATATGCCGCAAGGCGTGCAGGTTCAAGTCCTGTTCCGGGCACCAGAGGAGACAAAGATGGCTCATTTGAGTCATTTTTTGGTGGAATAACAGAGTAGAGTGGGCTCAAATTGTGCGTTCCAACTTTTTCAAACTCTCCTGTGCCCAGATTAACCTTGATGCCGTGAGGAAAAATCATCTGCTGTAATAATTGTCGCACTTCAAGGGATGCTCCTTTCCATATATCAGCAGGATTCTCCATCAGGCTGATGAGCCTGATGATTTTCTTCTCGCTCAGAGTCTTTTGCTCCTGGGCAGCAGCGATTTCATCCTGTAATTGCTGCCTATCTTGCTCTAAGAGAGCCATATATCGCTCGTGGTCGGCTTGAGAGCGTTCACCTCGCATTACTGCCTTAAACGACTCATTATCTTGCTCCTGCAGTTTTTCGAGTTGCTCCATCTTCTCTGTGACATCCTTCTCAGCCTTCTCTACGCTGTGTTTCATAGCCCTTGTCAGAGCGACAGAGAAAGCCTTGAGCAGGTTTTTGACTGGAGTGATTTCTTGTATTAAATCAATGAACTTATCGTGCATCGCTTCTGGCATTATTGAGCCAGCACCAGAGCACTCAGAACAATGGTAGCGAGGGCTTGGCTTGCCACTTCCTCCTTTTGGAGCAGAGCCACGGGCAGCATAGCCACACTTCTCACAGTAGATGGTGCCTTTGAGCGGGAAAGCAGGGTTGCTGCGATTGTATGGTTGTTTCTCACCAGTTTTCTTACAGCATTGAACAATCCTCTGAACAATGCTCTGATGCTGGTCGAGTGAGATAAATCCATCCCATTTCGCAGGAATATATTTGCCATCCGTCAGGTTAGCAGAGCAGTTGTAGCCAGCCATAGCAGGATGCGACAGGAGATTCTCCATTGCCTGAATCGAGAAGTCATTTCCATTGCGAGTTTTGAGACCGATTTTCTTTGCATATCGAACCGTCTCTGCTACGCTATTGCCTACGAGAAAGTAGCCCAGCACATCTTCCACCTTTTTAGCCGTATCGCCTTGCTCATCTGGCGTTAGAATTGTGCGATAGCGAGTTTTTCCGTCCTTCGTTTTCTTGTCGATTGGGATGTGTTTCCTTACGAATCCTAAGGGTGCTTGGCTCTGCCAATACCCCTGAGCCGCTATCTCACGCATATTGTCAGTAGTGGTAGCCGATTTCGTGTCATTGTCGAATTGATGATAACAAATTGAAAGGTTCGCCATCATTTTGCCCTGAGGTGTGTTATCAATGGTTTCTTTAGTTGAGCGTAGTTCAACCTTCTTCTTCGTCAGGATTGGAGCAATATCTGCTGAAAATGAGGATAGATTACGAGTGAGCCTGGACAGGTTATAAACAATCACGGCATCGGTTTGCACCTTGCCGCTGCTAATATCTTCGAGCATCCGCTGCAGTTCTGGACGGCGAGCGTTCTTAGCAGAGAATCCGCCATCCCAGTAAACATCGAGAAGTTCAATGTCGTTTGCCTTACAATAATCAGCAATCGCTTGTTTTTGAACCTCACGAGAGGCTCCGTCCACCTGTTCTTCAGTTGAGACACGAGTATAGCCAACGGCTGTCTTGATGATAGTGTTCTTCTTTGTTAAATTACTAATCATTATCTGAGTCCTCCTTATTTTTTGTTAGGTTGTTGAATAATTCTGGGTTAGTAGTAAATGTCAGAGCCATCTCTCCAAGAGCGATGCTGACTTTCCTGATATAATCATCATCAAGGCTCTCGGCATCCTTGCCGAGGATTTTCCTCAATTCCTTCACGCTAATAAATGGGGTCGCCAAACCAGGCTGAGATGGTTTCCAGGCAGAGCCAGTCGGAAGAGTAGTGGAGGTCATAAGTCATAGTCCTCCTTCCTGTGATGGCTAACTTCGCCACCACTTAACAAAGAAAAGGTGTCGTTTCCGTTGCCAACGGAAGTCAGTTCCGACTTTTGCTCCTTTCCTTTCTACCTCTACGAGGAGCACGGCTTACTAAATCAGGTGTCGTGACACTTTATAAATGCCTATGACCTTATCATACCTTAAATGGAACGGAAGTCAATATGTGTTATTTTACTCAAAGATAAGAAAAACCCTCGCCAGTTTCCCAGCGAGGGTTTTGAGTGGGCATCTGCCCGATAATAGTCCAATAGAAGTTTAGTCAGCAGGATATTCAGACACGAACTGGTCGTATTGGTTGGCATACTTGCTCAAAGCAGCATCAACATCGATGACATACTGTTGAACGGTCACGCTTTCCTCAGGGGTAATTTGGTGGGTGTGCTCACGGAGTAACCTTCCTCCTAAGGCTCGCATTGTCTTTGCCGAACCAATATTGTTCTTGTCACAGTCGAGGAGGACGACCTCAATGCCGTGGTTTTGACAAACCTTGAGTGCCAGATATAGATTCACCTTGTTGTAGCCTTTCCTGCGTTCGGACGGACGAATGCTGTAACCGATATGTCCACCATACTTCCACAGGTTGTCGTTCAGAGCAAGGCGGATGTTTACCATCCCCACCAGACGTTCGACATCCTTCTGGAGTATATGAGACTCTCGTGGAAGTCGTTTCATCAGAAAGAAAGTTTCGCCAGGCACTAACTTATCATTTGGCTCAAGGTCACGCATTTCTTCCAAGTGTTTTAACCAACCATCGTAATCGTCTTTGTAACGCTCCAGACCACCCACGCCGTGGGTTTCCGAACCGTCAGCGTAAAACTCCTCCAGGTATTCTATCGCCTGCTTTTCGTGTTCCTTCTTAGGACGAACTAACCTTAATTTTTCCATTTTACTACCTCCGTTATGATCTTTTGAGACAAATTTAAGGTTCTGCTTGACATTGTAGCACACTTCACTACTTTTGTCAATACGGCTCAAGGTTAAACGGCATATTCCCAGGTGACCGATAACCCACCGATGGTCGGTTTAGCCTTCTGGCATAACTTCGGTAGCCGCTGCGGACGAGTTGCTCGGCATATTTCCATTGAAGGTCGGTTGCTTCGACTACGGCTTTATGGAAGTCTGGGTATTTGTCGCACCAACGGTAGAAAGTGTCAGTAGAAATCAATGCTCCACGGCAAGCATCAGACACGGTAAATCCATCACGAATCAGAGTGAGGATTCGCTCGGTGACTTCTGGGGTGAACTTTGATTTTCTACTCATAATTCCACTATACCACGGCTTTATAGTCTCGTATTTTCGCCCTTATAATACTAGAAAATCGGTGGAGAAAGTTTGACGGTTCTGGAAGTCCAATTCTGTCAGATTTGCCGCAAATGAAGTTTTGGAATCACCAACATTTGATTTTACTACTCCCAGGCAGGTCAACAGAGGTAGAGGGCGTAATTCTACTTCACTTCATCATACCAACATTGCTCCTGAATTTTTCGATACCACCCGGGGAAACTACGCTTGAACACCTCGATGTCGCAAATGTGCTGGACATTACGACTATTCTCACGCTTAAGGTATTCCACCCTGCCATTACTGGGGTTCACGCAAGGAAGATATGGTTTATCCTCAGCGATACTACCAAATCTTACAGGCAAGCCCTCATACATCACCATCTTGTCCTGCTGGTTTTGCCCTCTAGAGCCGTTTATTTGCCTTCTGAGGGCTTGTTCTTGGTTCCGTGGGTGTTTATCAGGTTTTCTCTCGTAAGTCCTGAATCCAGCCCTTTTGATAGCCTCCCTACTATACCAAGTTTGCTCCCCCGTGGCTTTTTTGAACGCAAAATCGAAGTCAGAGTGCTGCCTTCGCCAACGGCTGAGTGTCATATCGGTTACTCCAGCCATCGCACAAGCCATCTTCACGGTAAAACCACTTCGAATCGCATCAAGGAGTTTTCTGGTCGTGTCTGGTGTGTATTTGGTGGGTTTGCCCATAGTTCTATTTTACCAATTAAAATGTCATCACATTTTTTGACAGAGAAAACCCTTCACCTCCACATCGGAGTCACGCTATATTGGGCTAGGGGGGTGATTAGTTCTTGTTGAAAAATCTCAAAAAGAAAAATCACAGACACAGATGTATGGTATTATAGAGATAGAAAGGTAGTGCATCGATTCAAAGTCGAATCTACCGCAACTTAAAAACTCCCGTCATCGTGACATTCAGCAGCATTTGCTTGAACCTCACGGAGATTGCTTCACGCTGCAGCGTTGGTCGGCATCGCTAGACTCCTCCTGTTCCTCATCACTAGATTTGGACTTGCTGGGTTTCCTGCATCGCCCTCCCCTTGCTTGGTGTTGAGAACCCTCCCTCCTGGTTCGCCCTTGCATCCGCTCCTGCTTGCCAACATACAGAGTGCCAGTTCCACGGGAGTAGGGGATGTGTTTCGTAAGTGTTGATTTCTCTAGTAGCGATTGCCAGCGTAATAACTCCTTATAGAGTGCGTTCCAATTCGATAAGGTTAGGTGCACCACTATTGAACATAATGCTAAGTTGTGTTCAGTAGTGGTTTTTTTGATTATTCCATGGAAGTCTGTTTAGTGTCCTCACACATGTCTGCGGAGCACTATCTACCCTACTTCGCGGTGCAGCGTAGGGGGCGACCGGTGCCACGAGCGTAGTTGTACTGCGGATTGACAACGCTGCTATAGAAGTACAGGAGGTAGGCAACCGACGAGGAGTACGCAGTACGCGACCAGAAGTACCCGTACGTAGTCCCAACGCTCAACACGCCCGTAGAGTAATTATAGTAGCCAGTGTAGGCAAAGTTGAGAGGGGAGTGATTATCAAGAATAGACCCCCGTTTCCGAGGGTCTAGGTTTTGAAGTCTGACATCATATCAACATAAAATGAAACTTTCGCGCGAAGAGCTACTACATAATACTAGTATTGAGTAACAATACTATCTGCTGGTCCAGCAGATTTCTACTCAGTTATTTTCTCTGGTGCCAAAAACAAAGCGTCGAACTCGCCTATTTCCACCTGATCTCCTGCTGTCATACTCATCATTCTTTGAATCTCAAATTGACGAAAATCGCCAGTCGGATCATTGGATAAAAAATAAGGTTGCACCTGAGTGCTCATGGAACTCACATAGATACCGAGCACTGTCTGCGCACCAGAATCGCGCAGACTCATCACTGCATGGGAGCGCTGACACCGACTGCTGGATGAATTCTCATCCAAGAATACTAATACGCTTCGCCCCTCGCCAAGCGGTTTCCTTGCATCCCTAATCGCGGAGCCACGTTTGCCGCCGTATCCAGTAGCTAACTGTGGAATTTTCTCCACACATTTTTGATAGATGTCATCTTTTAAATCGCCGTCGGCACCGAATAATATGATACCGACCGGCTGAGGAAGTTGCTTAGTAATATAAGCGAAGGCCTCCTCTGTTCTGCTTACCTGTCTTAATAACGTCCAGTTTTCTTCCATTTTTTAACCCCCTTGCATAATAATATGAAAACTGCAGGTACATTTTTCTATTGTATCACAGTAAGATCAGTTTGTCAATAACGTTGTCGTGTCATGAGATGGCTTTGATAATTCAACTCACGATTCAATAACCTCCAAAACTAATGCAATTTCACAGCTGCAGGCAATCTAGTATCTTTAAGGATTGGCTCTAACTCTTTTTCTTCTAGAGTTTCATGCTCGAGTAAAGCTTCGGCTAGTTTTTTCAAGGTGGTTTTATTCTCGCTGAGGACTATTTCAGCGCGACGTGCCGCCTCATCGCTAAGATTCCTAATTTCTTGATCGATTAATTCAGCTGTCTTCTCGGAATAAGGCTTAGCCGTAGCAATAGTGTAATAACCAGTATCACCCTCAGGAAAGACGAGGTTGCGCGTATCTTTGCCCATACCCTCTTCCACTACCATACTCTTACTGAGCTCGGCGACATTCTTAAGATCGCTCGAAGCGCCAGTCGTGACGGCCTCAGAACCAAAAGTGAGTTTCTCGGCAATTCGCCCGCCCATCGCTCGCGCTAGGATATCTTTTAGCTCATAAATGCTCTTGTAGCTACGATCTTCGGGTGGCAAGAACCAAGTCACACCACCAGTCCGGCCCCGTGGAATAATTGTCACTTTATGTACTGGATCACTATCCGGCAATACATGACCGACGATCGCATGTCCAGCTTCATGATACGCAGTAACCTTACGCTCATGATCGTTCATGGCCTTGCTCTTACGCTCTGGACCAATTGCAACACGTTCAAAAGCTTCGGTGAGATCATTATTTGTAATTTCCTTATGACCTTCGCGTGCCGCCGTAATCGCAGCTTCATTTGCAATATTTGCAAGATCCGCACCAGAGCTCCCAGCCGTCTTTGCGGCTAAAGCATCGAGATTAATATCCTTCTGTTTGGGTTTATTCTTGAAGTGAACCTCGAGAATCTCGAGACGATCTTTTCGCTCCGGCAAGGCTACATTAATATGGCGATCAAATCGTCCTGGTCGCAATAGCGCCTTATCCAACATATCAACACGGTTAGTCGCAGCAATCACGATCACTCCAGAATCATTATCAAAACCGTCCATTTCTACCAAGATCTGGTTTAAGGTCTGCTCGTCTTCGCGCCCAGCGCCACCACGCGCGTCACGTTTGTGCGCTACAGCATCAATCTCGTCAATAAATATAATGCTCGGAGCATTCTTCTTTGCCTTAGCAAACAGATCACGCACCCGGCTCGCACCAACACCGACAAACATCTCCGCAAACTCCGAACCGGAGATCGAGAAGAATGGTACACTCGCTTCCCCTGCTACTGCACGCGCCATCAAAGTCTTACCAGTACCAGGCTCACCAGCCAGTAGGACGCCACGTGGGATCTTAGCCCCAAGTTTTTCGTATTTCTTTGGCTCTTTCAGGAAATCAACAATTTCAGCAAGATCCTGTTTCGCGGCTTCGTTGCCTGCTACATCTTTGAATAAAACTTTTTTCTTGTCAGGACCATACAACTTAGCCTTAGCTTTACCAAACCCCATGGATTGACTGTTCATCGATTGTGCCTGACGCATCATTGAGCTAAAGAATAGAATAATAATCAGCACTGGCACGACGATAATTGCGATATCCAAAGCGTAATCCCAAAAATTAGAAACTTCCTGATATTCAATAACTGGATATTTTGATTGACATTCGCTCTGTTTATCGCCATCTAAATCCGAACAATGGTCTACCAGCCCCTGTTCATAAAGAGTGCCAGAGCCATCTTTACGCGAAACCTGAGTATAACGGTCTTCCCCCTTTAAGGTGACCTGTAAATTATTACCCTGTACTGTAATCTTAGCGATATTACCATTTTCATCATTGGCTCGTGCGATTACATCCGACAGCGCGACTTCCTCAATAACACCATTAGGCGCCATAATACTCGCGAGCAAGCCAAAGAAAATCAACATTAAAAAGATAAAACTTACCCAACGCAACATATTATTGCCTTTAGTTTGCTGCGGTTTCTTCTTTACGGCTTGTGGCACGACACCTCCTCAATAACTACTACTTTAGACATTCTATCATTAATCCAAAAAGAGGTCAAACGGGATCAGGAGTTAAACATAGTAGTTGTAGCTGCCTATATTCACTGCTTCTTATACAGGATAAAAATCCAAGGTTGACAACATGAACCGAAGCGTTACCTGCTACGTTCCTAAAAATCACAACATATGATATAATGGCTTTATGAAAGCTGCAAAAATAAAAAAGAAAAAACCTACTGATTTCGTCGAACTTGTCGTGAAAGATTATGGCAATGCCATTAGAAAACTCTCTAAGAATTAATACTCAGGAACAGATTAAGGAAATTCCAATTGATTTTGCAGTTGAATCAATTCGGATCATCAATAAGATACCTAAATTGAATGCTGAGCCTATGTACGACCTTACAGATGAAAATATTTCCAAGCTAGAGATACTTATCGACGCCCCATTCATGTCTTTTAATGGCATTGAAAAATATCCCTCTCTCGAAGAAAAGGCAGCGGCAATTTTTTGTCTAACTATTCGTGGACATAAATTCGGCAATGGTAACAAACGCACGGCAGTGATGTTGCTTCTAATCCTCCTCTACGTTAACGAAAAGTGGATAGTGCTTCCATGGACTGATCTTTATGACCTAGCAATGGAAATCGCAAGAACCACTAATGCAAAAATCGATAAACAGATTGAAAAAGTTTCAAAAATCTTAGGACCGGTAATCATCCCGCCAATAAACGCAAAATGAGCCCTTCCGATTCTTAAGGCTAGAACTCGAAGGGCTCATTTCAGTCAAAGGATTCTATAATTTCTATTTTGGTCAGGGTGATCGGATTTGAACCGACGACCTCGCAGTCCCGAACCGCGCGCGCTACCAGCTGCGCCACACCCTGCTGTCAACATTATAACACATTCTAAGGAGTACACTCAAATCTTTTCGAGAGCCTCATCTATATCTTTTACAAAAAATATGTCATTCCCTTGATTACTTTCATATATAAAGTCATGGAGCGGTTTGCTAGTATATCCTGAAAAATCACCGTAGATAGCAAATTTAATCCCGTAATTAACAAATTTCTGGAGAATATCCCCAGCTAGACCGCTACTCAGCACGAAAAAATCTTTGCTAATAGCTTCCTTATTGATAATAATTTTGCTACATCCCGTCTCGGATTTTATAGACATCACAAAATCAACCGCAGACGCAGCATCCTCAATTACTACCTCATTACTCTTTACGATTGCAGCATTATTAACGACTTTGATTTCCATTCAGCTCTCCGTTTGCTTAATTATAGCATTTACCTAACCCAAAATGGTCATTTATCAGCACTCAACTATTTCCTTTTTTGAGGATAGTGAACTATCTTCCATAGTCCAGCATACATATGATATAATAAACTCATGCGAAGCTAAAGTATTTCTAAATTTATCAAATAAATTTTATGAGGTATTTTATGCTGCGGATTTCTAATCTGAGTTTTTCTTATCAAAACCAACAACTTTTAGAGAACTTAAATCTTGTTTTGTCTAATCATGAAGTAGTTGCAATCATCGGTGACAATGGCTCTGGGAAGACTACCTTACTCCGATTAATCGCCAGTGAGCTACAGCCGGATAATGGCAGTATCACGAAAAACGATATGATCGGATTTATGAGACAAACCCAAGAAGACATAAAGGATAAATCCGGTGGTGAACGAACCCAAATCCGACTCGCAGAATTATTTCGGCAAAAACCGGAAATCCTATTACTTGACGAACCGACAAATAATCTTGATCGCGATAGTAAAGCTTGGTTACTGAGAAATTTACGCGGATACCAAGGGCTAGTTTTAGTCGTGAGTCATGATCGAGATTTCCTTAATACTGTTGCCGAAAAGATTATTTATCTGCACGACGGAAAAGCCGAAGTTTTTCTAGGTGACTATGCTAACTTTTGTGAGCGTCAGTCACAAATTAAGCGCGAGAAAATGCAGAAATATGAATACTCCCAGCAAGAGAAAAAGAAACTTAGAAACCAAATAAAGCTTGCCCACGATCGAGCGCATAAAAGCAATCGCCGCACTTATAATAAAATAACAGACGAGTCGAAATCTCGCTATAATAGCCAAAGAATGGCAGCGCAAAACAGCGCCGGAAAGGTTTTGCGATCTACTCAAAGTCGACTTGAACAAATTACAAATATAGAAAAACCATCTGAACGCAAAACTTATATTGCAAAAGTTTCAGCCAACTTCTTACGCGATAAAAAATTACTAGAGATAAAAGGACTCACAAAGCATTACGGTAAGAAAAAGTTATTTGAAGACCTTAATTTTGAAATTCGAACTGGAGAAAGAATCCGTATCTGCGGAAGAAACGGCAGCGGAAAGAGTACGCTGTTCCAGATAATTCTCGGGAACCTAAATACAGATAGCGGAGAAGTTAAGATGACACCAAATATTAAAGTTGGATACATCTCGCAAGATATAATGAAGTTCGATTTGACGAAAAGTTTTTTGGAACAAAACCAAATCTTTGACCATACCGATGCTTTTCATGCTGCGGCGACAATGGACTTTGAGCCGGAAGACCTAACTCGGGCAATGGGAAAATTATCACGCGGACAATTAACAAAAATGGCAATCCTACAATTAATTCTAAATCCGCTTGATCTTGTAATTATCGATGAGGTCACCAATCATCTCGATATACGTGCCCGAGAAAACATCGAGCTGGCGCTCAAAAATTATCAAGGTGCAATATTAGCAGCAACACACGATGAAGCCTTCGCACGAAAAATTGGTTTTACCAAAGAGATAGCTTTAGTTTGATCCGTTATTTTTTGTCTCATCAATTGCTAAATCCAAAATTTTATCAGCAATGTTGACGCTACAAGCATGCTTCATCTTGCGGATTTCCGATATCGGCACCCACTTAGCCAGCTGAGCATATTCCCTTTCGTCCGTATCAAAGCCGGCATCTGAAATTTCCCCGCCAACAACCTTCACTAAATAGAAAACTAGTAACGAGTGGTGATCAGTGCCACGCTTATAATGATGGAAAAGGCTCGTTTCTACATCCAACAACTTTACTGGCTCTATATCCAGACCAGTTTCCTCTTTAAACTCACGTTTCAATGTCTGAAATGTATTTTCACCGATTTTGAAAGTACCGCCCGGCCAATCGTAACCATCAAACTGCGGAGAGATTAAGGCCTTATTGTCCTCGATCGCAATTCCATAAACATGTATTGAGGTTGCCATGTCGTCGGGGTCAGCTTCGTATTTATGACCATAATAATCGGTGGTGATAATCTTCTTCATGACTATATTGTAGCAAAAATTCAGAGGAATCAAATTTACTAAAAATGCATTTGCGTAGACTGTGGTCGGGGTTACCAGACTTGAACTGGCGACCTCACGCCCCCCAGGCGTGCGCGCTACCAACTGCGCCAAACCCCGCCATATATAATATTATAACAGATCAGCCTGACGTTCAAAAGTCTACTAACGCACTAAACTGATTGCCAACTAGTGAGCTTTCTTTGACCAAAACGAATAATCACGCTGATTAGAGCCACGAAAATTATCATAATAATGAACCAATAGAAAGTCCCCAGCTCGTATATATTACTTGACAAGGTGAACCATCCGTTCTCGATATAGTTAAGAAAGAAATATGGGAATTTTGTCGGTGCCCCATCCAAAGTATCGAAAAGATACAGATTTTTAATAGTAGACAGACCAATAATCAAGCTGAAATAACTTAGCGGCACAATTATCCCGTAAAAATCAAACTTCTTTTTCAGAACATTCTTATCAAATAGCAAATAGGATATTAGTCCAAGAACCGGAGTGACCACATGCACTAGGGTCGATGACAATCCGTAGGCCCTAGAAAATGATCCATAATGTTCTACTAGTTGCGGAACCAAAATTAGATTAAAAACGACACCAGTAATAGTAATAGCTATAGTAAAAATATATTTTACAAGATACACAAAATTCGGTACTGATTTTTTCGCTAAATCATAACCGGAGACTATTGCACAGATTATAGCGATCAGAATGTTGCTTTGGATGGTATAGTATAATAGTGTGCTTTTTGGCGTATTTGGCCCCAAATAATTCAAAACTATACCTAGTATCGCGCAAAAAACAACCGCTAAATTACAAGTTATTCTCCACTTTTTCATCTACCCTCCTACATTAAATTCAAGAGATGCCCCACGACCCCGATGATGCTGCCTAATACGACAGACATGATCGTCATCATTATCGGGCTCTTTTTATCCTCTTTTGCAACAAGGATAATAGTCGGAATAGCCATCAAAATAGCGACAATTCCACCCCTAAGCCACCATAGATCACCAAACCAATTAACCCCAAAAATAACAAACGGTACGATCATATAATATACAAACGCTGATGCGCAGGAATATTTATCGACCTTCATCTTAATCATTGGCAATACATCTATAACCCCCGCAATCGCCCCAATCAATAATGTCAATATGAAATTCATTTTAGCTCTCCTTTTCATGTATTGTATCATAAATTATCTAGTCTCAACATCCTTAGGCGGACTCACTCCATAATACCAGTATTGACTTTTTTAATAAAGTATGATAAAATAGAAGTATAGGCAGTCGCAAAAATGGGCGATATGTCTGGGATTTTGATAGATTTTGGATGTTTTCTCTCTAGAAGGAGGTGGTAAAAATGGGCGGGAGAGGCAAAGAGAAAATTGCTGCAATTGCATTTTTCCTGGGAGCTGTAACGCTCGGATTATACGCAAAGCTAGGAAAAGTAGCTTTTGGCGTATTATCGCTGTCGGAGACGAAACTATTTTGTACAGTCTGGTCTTTTGCGTGTGTCGGAGGCGGTATTCTTTCGGTTATTGGCAATTACGGGCTAAATATGTGGCTAAATCCACATTTTAGAGCCCGCGCAGGAGCCGAAGAAAAACGCTCACATCACAAAAAGATGATAACGCTACTAATAGGTTTAATCATATACCTTCTTGTTGCAAATATAATGCTTGTCGGAATCAAGAACAGTCGTATGCTATTAGCGATCTGTCTTGTCGATATTTTACTAATATTCATAAGCGAGAAAAATATAAAACTAAAAAACAAACCTATTAAAATCCCAAAAGTTCTTTATTGGGTACCGCTAAAAAAGTGGTGCCCAATTTTATTAGCTTGATATTTTATTAGTATATGCTATGCTGATAAAAATTAGGAGGTTCTATGAGGGCAATTCTATTGCATGGCACGGATGGTAGTAATGAAAGCAACTGGATACCATGGCTAAAACAGCAATTGGTTAAACGTGGTTTTGAAGTTTATGCTCCATCTTTACCCAATGCAGCATTACCAAATGGCGAAGAATGGAGTAAATATGTTGTCCAAAACACGCCATTCGAGTTTGATAATAATACTATCATCATCGGGCACTCTGCCGGTGCGGCTCTTATTCCAATGCTATTGCAAAAATTACCATCAGGAACAAGAATTAAAAAGGCGATTTTTGTAAGCGGTTTTTACACCGATCTAGGTTGGGATAAGCTAAAAAATCTCCAAAATGTTGAGGTGGATTACGACAAAGTAAGGCAAAAATGTAATGAATTTATATTCCTACATTCCGATGATGATCCCTATGTCCCCATGAAAGAGCCGCAAAAGCTGGTCGCAAAGTTGGGTGGAAAACTCACTATTATTAAAGGTCAAGGGCATTTTAATCTCGGGGCATCGCCAAAGTATAAAGAATTTCCAAAACTACTCTCCGTCATTTTGAGAGAGGACGCATTGCAGAACCTTTACTTAGCCTCCAGTTTCCGTGGGGTCGGCGTAGCTGATCTGATCATGACCGATATTGAAGCTTTATTAGGAAAACCCGCAACGGAAATCCAGCTTTCCTATATCACTACGGCTGGGAATTTACATCCATCCGACAAGAAGGATTGGATCAATGAAGGTAGAATAATTTTACAAAAACGAGGCTGGCAAGTTTTTGATTATGATATTGCAGGAAAAACTGAGGCAGAAGTTTTAGAAGAATTAAATAATCGAGATGTGATTTTTGTGCAGGGCGGCAATAACTTCTATCTCTTAGAGCAGATGCATCACTGTAATTTTAGTAAAGTTGCCAGAAAGATTCTAGCGAAGGGTGTTCCCTATATTGGCGAAAGTGCAGGCGCAATAGTTTGCGCTAAAGATCTCCATGATCAACAATACATGAGTGGCGATCCGAACCTAGCCAAAAATTTAACGAATTTTAGTGGCCTAGGATTAGTGAATTTTCTAGTCAAACCTCATTGGAATCGAACTGGCGAAAAGCGCCAAAAGTTCTCCCGATTTCTTCACGAAACCCCAGATGAATTTTACAGTATTTCTCAGCCAATTATTTGCTTAAATGACGATCAACTAATACGAGTAGAAGGTGATAGTTTTCAGATTTGGCAAGGTGAGCGAGGGGTAGTTTTTTAGTAACATCCAAAAAGGAAAAACAAATGAATCCAAATTTTTAAAATGACATACTAGACACAGACAACCCCTGGTAAAGAATGGCAGACGAAGTTCTTCAGGAGAACCCTTTTCCAGGATATTCAGATGAGCTATTCGTAGAGGATGAATACATTTTTCAGGTTGAGCCACAATTAAACGATGCAAACAAAGAGATCGATATAAATACATCCTCGATAAGTAAACCCATCCAAGACTTTTTAGATGCTACAGGATATAAAGCAAATGGGCTTGGTTATGTTAATATCCCGACAGGTCTTACGCGTAAATTACTCGGATCACAAGAAGCGCAGGAGATTTATCGTAACTTCAATTCTGCGAATACCACGCGTGGCAAAATATATATCGAAGACATTGTTGACTCACAGGCAATTCGTGAATCTCAACCTACTCTCCTAAGCTTTATGTCATATTTATGTCAGGACTATTATAATGGCACTTTTGCGACGTACGGTAATCGTTCTACCGAGCACTTGCAGGAAAATTATAAAGATACGGCGCAACATCTCTTAGACGACATGGAACCGTTAGATTTTGCAAGCAATGAAGAGAAGCATTTACTCTCTGTGGTGATGGAAATCACAGAATATTCTTTCTAGCAACCACACTAGAGCTAGAACTTGCAAAATGCGATGACAAAGCTAAACTTGCCGAAGTCCGACAACGCTATACTATCCCGGCCAATATTTGCTTATCGAACAATTTTCCAGCAGATCTTAACGAAAAATTGGCGAATAAGCCAATTGCCTGGGATAATGACGTGGATTTTATTTAATATACTTTAATTTTGACAGTCGAATATGTTGTTTGGTCGGGCGTGGTTTGTTCAGCGTTAACAAAGTTTCTAGAGGGAGAGTAGATTTGCTATGTTATAATATATAGTATAACAACGTAAGGCAGCCACCATGGAGCACATCAAGAATCGAAAGGGTAAATATACCGCATCGCCAGCCGTAGACTCATCGTCTGCGATTCAAGATATACAGTCAGTCTCGTTAGTTGAGCATATTTTATCCACACATGGCGTAGCAATTCCGAACCTACAGAAGAATGATAAAACTCCCAACACAGACGGCGCTGTAACAATTTATGATGACGAGTGCCGGATACTCGGGAAGATTGAGGTGCAAGTCAAGACGCTCAATGATAATAATGACTTAAAGTTTGACTGTCCAACCAGTACCCTTGCTTATTGCGAAGATGTCCAACCTATGTTATGGTTCTTCGTAGACAATACAGACAAAAAAGTATATTGGCTGTATATAGATTGTGTCTATCTATCGAATAATGAGTATAGGAATCTTAAAACGAAGCGAGTTACGCTCCTTCCTGAGCGATTCTTCTCTATAAGCAATAAATCATACATTGATGAATGGCGGAAAATAGCACTAGAGGAGCGTGAAATGCGTAAGCGATACTTGACCATTAAGGCTGACTATTACCATTTAAGTAACCTTAAAAATATCGGTTTAGGGTCGTACGATGAAAACTTTATACAAATCCATAGATATTTAGATGAGCTTAATAAAATGTACGACGTCAATTTCCCAATCATAAAGAAAGTATTATATCCCGGGATGTGGAAAATGGGAATAGCTTATAGTGAATATAGCCCCAACAGACTGTTATACGCACTATATCCCATCATTCATGGCATTAATGACACACAGATTAAAAAATTTAAAGATAATGTCTTTGCTAAATTGTCAGAGAATAGATTTGTCCAGATTGTCGACTATTGTACGGAAAATCCTATAATGTTACGTCCTATTCATCATGCGCGAATAACAATAAAGAAAAATGTAGAACAAATCATAAAGATTGATGCTCTTGACTTGACATGCAGTGAATTTCTAATGATTGAGTATATATTTGCCGTCATTGACCGCATAGGATTTAAACTATCACTTAAAGAAGCTCAGGAAACCTATTCAATAAAAGAAATAGAACACGGGCTGCAATTCTATGCACCTATTTGGCTAGATGAGCAGTACAAGGATACCGTTAAAACGCAAGGGCATGAGTCGTCAACTGAAGAAATACCCAAATATTACATCGACAGAAATAATTTTGCCAACATAAACGAATTACGCAATCGGGTTGAGAAAAGAATACAGCAGGGAGAAAAACCAAAAAGCTGTATTTTAGCCGCCACAGATTTTAATATCCGTACTTTTACACGCGCTTTAGAAGAGTTATCTAAAAAGCACACAGTTATCAAGCGTCCATATAAAATGCAACAGTTTGATAGTACAACCTATTTAGTAGTGAACACTCTGTCTAAAGAAGCAGCAACATATAATATGAAAAAGATCTTAAGCAATTTACCAATATGTTATGATGCTATCCTAAAAAGAAACTTTACTGGCATAGTAAATGATGTAGGACTATTACATGGAGCAGATTTATTACTACTAAAGTATGATCTAAAAGATCATACTTATGATGATGCGCCAACACTCAGCCAATATTACCTTCAAGACAAACGTCAGACTAAAGGTACGATGAGCATTAAAGTCGTTGATAGTAATGAGCTTGGGCAATATCCAGTCAGATTTGGGCAATTTGAAAATGAGCAGTATAAGCTTATGCGATCTGTCCATTCAATGTTACTGAACACACTATACACTAAAACACCGCTACTAAACCTAGTAAAAGAGATATTAGGCGATCGTCTTAAGGACTATTTTAATAGCTGATCTTATACTTCCCCATAAACTTATCAACCGACTCATATTCTGCTTCAATATACCTTTTATAGTGATTGTAGTTCAGTATAATATCTCTATACTCTCGACTGCTTATACCACATACTTTTATTGCCTTATCAACTTCTATAACCATATTGTATCTACCACTTCTACGGACTTTTTCATACTTGTAAAAGTTAGGCTTCCAGTTTTCATTTATCAACGTCATCTAAGATTCTACCTCGCAATGATCTGACGTCTTCGTCCATATATGTTCAATAATCTCGCCATCAGCCCAAAGTTTATATTCTAGTTGACTTAAGTAGTTTAACCTATCTTCAAGGCTTGGAAAAGCAATTATCATTAGAAATACATAAAAAGTAAATGACAAAAATATAGTCTCTAAGTTCAATACTTAAAGGCTACTACTTAAACTTAAAACTTTCCCACTAACTGCCGTTTAGCCGAGGTGGCGTTGTGACAAAACAAACATCGGCAAGGTTCTAATCTGCAAAACCTCGTAACCCTCAGCTTCCAACTTTTGTTTTCTTTAATCATTTTATCCAGTCGTTCTATCTCATCCGTCACATTCCATTTATCAAATAACCGCCCAAATTCCTCCAAAAACCCTCCATTCTAATTATAGTTTTTGACCCCGTCCTTAATCCTACTAATGACTATATCCGAAACTTTCTGATCGCGGCGCACAATATCATCCAACCCCCACTCGACCTGTTTATCTCCGAAATCTTTCACGACTGCAATATCCGATTTTATATATTGCTCGCGCTTTTTTCCAAAGTACCCGTTCCCCGCTACGATATTTAATCTTTTCTCAAACGGTAACTTATTTCCAATGTGTTCAATCTTTTCACTTGCCTCTTTCGAGCTACATTCAAAATAATTTGCTTGGTAACGGCGCGGAAAAATATGTTCAATTTCCCATTTATCTGGCAATAACCCTATCTGATCCTCATTCGCATAGGCTATAGTTTTTAGGATCATACGCACGATTTTTGTATGCGGGGTCTGGATCTGCCTTTCAAAAGAGCTAGAATCAAAATCAATCTCATTGTTAAATTTATTCTTTTGTACGAAATTAAAATCTGGATTTTCGCTCTTGATAATACTGGCATCAAGCCTCAGCACGCCTGACTTAATTGCGCTAATACTAGGATCGACAAGATAGCGCGAAATCAACTCAGAAAGTAGCCGATTTGCAAAACGCAGGAATTTCTTATCGAAACCCGTACTATTACGGTAGCATATGTAATATATGATAATAGGATACTTCCAAAACTCGTTCGGATAAGAACTCAGGATATCCAAAGTATGCAACAGGTCGAGATTAGTTGACCAGCTTTCACCTATAATTGACTGATGTCGTTCAACTACGCGCCAAATATTATAGACGCTCGATAGCTCGGTCAAGATGTCATCAACCTGCAACAGTCGAGTAAATTTGCCATCTGTACCAGCGTAATATTTCCTGACACCAGGCGTAGTAGTATCAATATCATTTTCTTTGGCACGTAAATAAAACATATAATACGTGAAGAGCTTTTGAATAGATTCGTCGCTGCTTTCTGATATTTCTTCCTCTAACTCTTGCCATCGCTTGATGAAAAACTTACTAGCTTCGTCATCTAAAGTATTATAAATTTTTGCCTTAAAAATATCCGCGTCCGAAAGCGGTAGACCACGATCGTTCAAAGTGTTAAAAATCGTCAATGCAGAATCCTGTGTATCAGCCTTAATCGGTAAAACAATTGCTTGTTCCAACAAACTGTAAGTGAACTCATAAAGCGCCATTGGATCATCTTGATTCAAATCACGCAGTCGTTTCTGTAAATAAAGATAGTTTTTAGTATAGTTGTCTTTTGCATTTTCATCTGCCACTCCTCGCTCAAGAATATTTCGAAAAGATTCATTTGCATTCGTACTAATCACTTCTGAGCTAATTAAAACTTTATCAAAAAGCACAGTTCCCTTCAACTTGTCGGCATCCCAAATGGCAGTTTCAATTTTACGCATCATATTCTCCGCTTCGGGAGTCTGGATTCCGTTGCGTAATACTTCATAAATCGCTCTTAGTAATAAAAAAATCGATGTCAGCCGCTGTTGACCATCAATAATCTCTTGTTCGTCGTGATCATTCTCAAAGGAAACAATACTACCCAGGAAATAGGTATTGTTGCGCTTAGATCCACCGGTAGTTGCAACAAAGTTGTATAAATCGTCAAAAAGTGCATCGAGTTCGTCTTTGCCCCATTCGTATGGACGTTGATAAGCCGGAATCACAAACTTGTGCTCCCGCCCGCTCGCCAGCAGCTCCTGAATCTTTTGTTTATTGACCTCAATACTCGTCGCCATATATACTCCTACACTTTTAAAAAACCGACCAAAACGGTCGTTCTACTTTTCAAAGCTCTGGTCGGGGCGACAGGACTTGAACCTGCGACCTCAGCGTCCCAAACGCCGCGCGCTACCAACTGCGCCACGCCCCGTTCCCTTCATTATAACACATTTCTCAGAAAATATCCGATTTCCCATTTCAAAAGCCCCACGACCATTGCAATATTTACTTATCACAGTTCCCCGATCTCAAGCAAAAAACCTTTCACCAAAACCCATGGCTCAATACTGGTCGTTTTCATCCGCTGGTCTAGGCGTGCTAACGCTTGCAGAACTTCGCGATCGCGCTTCTTGCCACCTGAGGCTTGCAAGTTTTTCAGCGCATCACTCACAAACAACCCGACCAACATATACGGATCTTGATCCGACTCGCGCATTTCTAATTCGCTGATCGCCGCCCGAGAATCTCGCAGCGCCAAATTCAATAGTCCGAATAGCGGCTTTGCTGTCGGTTTTTTAAACTCCTCCATCTCGATGCCAGCCGTCTTCAATATCTTTGTCCCGCTCAACCTGGCATCAAGCTTCATTTCCCATATCGCTACCTTATGCTCAGTATCCTGATAATCTGGCACTTTCGCCCAAGCTTCAGCATTATCGCTTAGGTTTTTTACTAGGATTCGCCGCGCTCCTGACTCGAAAAGACTTGTCCCCTGAAAAATCGTCGGCAAATCATCAGCGCTGATCTTCTCGCCATCAAATACTTCATAATCTTGGCCGAGAAAACGTTTAATCACAATTTCAGCGTTTTTGCGATTTTCTCCATAAAAAATCTTAAGCACTTTTCATCCCTTTTACAGCAAGCTTGCCAGAACAGGGGTGATTATCATCTCTGTAGCTTTTCACCCTTGTTATAACAAGGGTACATCGATCAGAACACCAATACCAACCTGAACACTGACCTAGACGCGATCGTCCCTGGTCTTTTTTTATGTTGCAGCTAAATTTCATCTTGACCATTTTTAATTTTTTGACAATTCGGGCAGATATGTGTCCCGCGCCCAGCAACTTTGAGTTTGATAATTTCGGTGTTGCAACGCTTACATGGTTCACCATTACGACGAAAAACTTCCGCGAATAACTCTAAATAATTCCCTGTAGTACCATCTGGTTTTATATAAGTCGCCATAGTTGAACCGCCCGAATCAATCGATGCTTGCATCACTTTGCATGCACCCTCGAGAATTCGCTCGACCTCCAGTAATATCAAATCCCCTGCACGCGTCTCGGGATGAACGCCAGCATAAAAAAGTGATTCGTCCGCGTAAATATTACCAATCCCAGCGATCACTTTTTGATCAAGCAATACCGCCTTAATTGGTGCGCGAGCGTGGCGTTGGCATTTTTGATAGAGTTCCTCTGCCTGCATATCCCACGGCTCCTTGCCTAAGCTAGCAATAAAACTATCTTGTTCAATTTCATCAGTCGGGATCACCTTCACAAAACCAAATTTGCGCTGATCATTAAAAAATAATTTACCATCTTCAAAATCAAACTCTACCCGTGTCTGCGAATTTGGCAACTCTGCAGTAAAATTTTTGCTCGGATGCCCCGCGGCAAAATCCGCATGCGCTGAATCCTGTGGCGAGGATTCGGATTTTGAGCTAGATTCGGCCTTCGTAGATTTCGACGAAGAACCAACCTGCGAATGCGACCCTCGCCAAATCAATTGACCAGTCATCCTTAGATGAATCACCATTGATTTATCATTATCAAGGTCAATAATTAAAGCTTTCCCACGCCGTCGCAAATTAATTACTTTTGCAGCGCGGATATCGGTAACACTACCCTGGAAACATTTACCTGGTTCTGGCTTAACCTCTACAATCTGCTTCCTAAGGATCAGTGGCTCTAATCCTCGGCGCACGGTCTCAACTTCTGGTAACTCTGGCATAATACCCTTATTATATCACCTCGGTATATGGATGATATAATATATCTATGAAAAAGAAAAATTGGTTACCAATCACTATCATTACGCTGGCTATCTTGGCCCTTACCATTAGCGTTGGTGCCGTCATTTTAAATAACATCAAAAACAGAAGTGATACAACTACAATAAACGACGTTCCTGGCTCAGAGCCACCATATAACTTTGATTATTCTTGGGCAGATAACAACCCCTATATTGCACACGCTATGGACGGCATTATGGGAAAATCTTATACGAATTCCTACGAAGCCTTCCTCCTTAATTATCAACTCGGACACCGAATTTTCGAAGTCGACTTTTTCCTCACGGATGATGGTTATAATATCGCCGCCCATGATGCTGAACACTGGCGGAATAATGCCACCATTCCTCCTGACGCCGAAATCCGTAGCTCCACCTTTGACACGAAAAAATTCACCTATGACAATTTCATGTCTTCCCTATGGTACGGTGAATATCATGCTATAGACCTTTCTATATTGTTTGACCTGCTCCAAGAATACCCCGATGTCTATATCGTAACCGATACCAAATATTCCGACGAAACAAATGTCCGTAAACAATTCTCTAGCTTCGTTGAAGCTGCCAATGCCGTCGACCCTAGCCTACTTGACCGTTTTATTATTCAGATTTACAACCAGGAAATGCTTGATTGGGTTATGGATGTTCATGCTTGGAAATCTATCATCTACACTCTCTATCAAGACCCCAACTGGACCCCCGAAAACGTCCTCGCCTTCTCTGAATCAACTGGCGTCAAATTCATCACCATGTGGGATTCCTATCTGACCCCAGAAATCTCCAAAATTTGGAAACCAGCCAACATTAGAATCGCCACCCACACACTAAATAGCCTCGCCCGTGCAAAGCAATCTCGTACTCGTGGCGCTGATGTCATCTATACCGACTTTCTTATCCCCCAATAATCTACTACAGCTCTCCCCAGTTTTTGCCCGTAGCTACATCAACGGACAACTTCACTGGCAGCTCCGGAGCGACATTTTCCATCTCCTTTTTCAAGATCTCTCCAACTTGCTCTGCGACTTCGCCTAGGCATTCGACAATGACCGAATCATGCACCTGCATAATCATCCGCGCGCCATCTGGCAAAGCTTGACTAATCCTAATCATTGCTCGTTTCATCAAATCGGCTTCAGTCCCCTGGATTGGCATATTTTGCGCAGCACGCTCTGCCGCACTACGTGCTACAAAATTACTTGATCTCACATCGGGAGTCGGTCGACGACGCCCATAATAAGTCTCAACGTAGCCTAGATCTCGAGCCTGCTTTAATACTTGCTCCAAATAAGTTTTAACTGGCTTCCTAAGTTCAAAATATTGCTCAATAAATTTTTTTGCTTCGTCATAAGACATATTGGCAGCATTCGCCAAACCACGAATACTCATACCGTAAAGAACTCCAAAATTGATCACCTTGGCTGCACGACGTTGAGTTTTAGTCACTTCAGACATTGATACACCAAAAGCTTCCGCCGCAGTTTTAGTATGGATGTCAACGTTTTGATTGAAATCCGCTAGCAAATGTACATCGTTCGCTAGTACAGCCGCTAACCTCAACTCGAATTGTGAGTAATCCGCGCTCACTAGGACTTTCCCCTCCGGCGCAACAAAGCCCGTCCGAATCCGCCGTCCAACCTCTGTCCGCACCGGTATATTCTGCAGATTTGGGTTTGTAGAGCTTAGTCGACCAGTTGCAGTCACATCCTGATTGAAAGTAGTATGGATCCGTCCATTAGTATCAGCTAATTCCGGTAAAGGCTCAATATAAGTCGAAAGTAATTTTGCTGCTTCGCGATAAATTTTAATTTTAGCAATGATCGGATGCAGACTTTCGAGCTTGTCTAGTTCTTTCACTCCAGTCGAATAACCTCGCGCTGTCTTTTTGATGCCTTTGGTCGGCAAATTCAGGTCACCAAACAATACTTCCGAAAGCTGCATAGGCGAATTAATATTAAATTCACGCCCCGCCAATTGCCAGACTTCGTGCTCTAATTCCAATACTTCAGCGCTAAACTCATCCTTGAGATCTGCGAAATATTGTCGATCCACCAACATGCCATTTTCTTCCATTTGATATAGTACTGGTATTAACGGCAAATCAAATTCACTTAAAATGCGCGATAATTCAGGCGCTCCGGCAAATTCCGCTTGTTGGCGGAGATATTCAGTTTGTTCATCGCCATGATCAAAATTTCTCGTCAGCGGATTAAGCAAAAAAGCACCTTGAGCCAAATCCCAATACTTTAAATCACCTGTCAAAATTTTCTCGGCTAGATCTGGTTTTTTGTGCATCAAAGCTTTCACATTCCAACTTAATAAAGTCCCGTTTGATGCATAAACTGGCACTTCCAAAGTCTGCTGAGCAGCCGCCTGAGCCATAGCTTGAGTCGTAATCTGAGCAGAATTTTGGCTCTTAGTGTTGGCGCGTGGCTTCTTCTTTTGTTCCTTATCCTCGACCACTAGCATACTCTCCTGATCGGATGAAGTATCCTTTTTTAGAGCATTAAAGCGCCGGATTAATGACCGAAATTCTAGCTTCTCTAGTGCTGCAATAATCCGCGCCTTATCAACTACGAGATCTGGACACTCATCCAACTTGACAGGCGCATCTGTCATGATCCGTGCCAAACGCCATGACATATAAGCATTCTGTTCCCCTGTACTCAGCTTTTCGGCGGTCTTACCAACAATCTTCCCCGCCCTCAAAGCTTCGTAAACGCCATCCAGTGTTCCAAATTCGTTCAAAAGTTTTACGGCCGTCTTTTCCCCAATCCCCGCCACACCAGGAATATTGTCTGAAGCATCCCCCTTTAGCGCTTTCAGATCAAGAAACTGAAATTTTTTAATCCCATATTTCCGCTCAACAGCTGGGACATCTAGCTCTTCGAGTTTAGAAAACCCTTTTAATACCCGATACATCCTCGTATTTTCATCCACGATCTGCAACATATCGAGATCCGAAGAAACAATATAGGTCTCCCATTCGCCTTCTTCATCCGCCTGCAAAGCCAAAGTCCCAATGATATCATCTGCTTCATAAGCATCACACTCAACAAAACTCCAACCTAGTGCCAACACCAATTCCCTCAGCATTGGAATCTGCGCATAAAAATCATCGCCCGGCTTCACTCGTCCGGCTTTATATTCAGGATAAAGCTCCTTGCGTTTCGCAGTTGAGCTTTTGGAATCCCAAGCCACGACGACTTTTGTCGGATCAAGACTGCGCACAATCTCCATCGCAATCGCTGCAAATCCATAAATTCCACCAGTCGGCGTACCGTCACTAGTCGACAAAGCCCCCATCGCATAATACCCCCGATAAAAGACTGATTTCCCGTCGATAATAACTAAGCGCTCCATCTTTTTAGTATAACACAGAGTGCTCGCCATCCCTAGCAAGCACTCTGTGACATATCAGTATTACATTCGCTATACAATGTACATACAATATATTAATAATGTACTAACATTGTAATACCTTAGTATTTAGAACGCTGAAATGTTATGTTTAAACATATCTGCAATAAGTTGAGCCGAATCAGCTTCCCATTGCCTATCTAGCTCTTCACCGGCAACCGCATGCGGTCCTGAATATGTATAATAGTAATCATCATCTTCATATACAATTACTCCGCCACTATTGAACCACTCGTTTTTCCCAACAAGAAACTTTTCGCCAGTCTTACTATCCGTCTGTACTTCTGCGTTATCATTGTTCTTGGCGTGTCGTTCCAATACACCCAGCCCAGTGCTATGATTTTCCATATCTTCCAGGAATGACGGATGATAATGCATCCCACCTTCACGATATTTCGCTCCCGCAACATACAGGACTCCTCTTCCGCCAATAAAATGATACGTCACCGATACCAAATCCTCTGGAACCTTGATCTTGATCCCCCATTCCCCAATATAGATGTAATCTCTAGCTGCCGAGACTTGCACTTCGGTGATCGGTTTCTTTCCACTTTCTTGGTCTGATTCCTCAAGCTCTGCTTCAGGTTTAATTTCAATCTGCGCTCCAAGTTTTTCCTCGGCCTGCTTCAAAGCTTCACTTTTTTGCCCGAGCTCGGAGTCTAGGGCATCAGCTCGCTGATTGGCTTGACCGTTTGAAACCATCCCAAACACGCCAAATCCCACCCCACTAAGAGCTAGAATTGCTAGTACAATAACTGCGACCGTACGCTTGTCGTAATGCTTTTTAGGTTGAGCCAACATCGACATATTTTCTGTCGGCTTGGCGTTGCTAGTCAAATTTTTGGTATTTTTGCTATCCATATTGTTTTTCCTTATTACGCTAATCCTATTATCCCCCCCCCCCAGAAAAAACCAAATTATTTCAGTAAAATTACCAACTCAACGCGTAATATAGTATAATACCTATCATGAACAAAGAACCTAAACTCCTCGCCATCCTTGGTATGACCGGCAGTGGTAAATCCGTCCTCGTCGAGATGCTCTGCAAGCAAGGTATTCCAAAGGTTCATTTTGGTAATATGTTATATCGCGAAATGGAAAAACGCGGCATCGAGCGTACTCTGGACGGAGCCTCCGAAAACGCCTTTCGTAAAGAAATCCGCAAAAGCGAAGGCAATGATTGGGTCGGTCGTCAAGCAGTTGCTGAAGTGAAGGATTTAATCACCGCCGGGAAAAAGCGAATTGTATTAGATGGTCTCTATTCCTGGACCGAATATCGCCTCTTTAAGCATGAATTTCCTGGTATGCTTACGACTGTCGCCGTAGTTGCTCCACGCGCCCTACGCTATGAGCGTTTATCAAAACGTCCTCAGCGACCATTCACTCCTCGCGATGCTCAAATCCGCGATTATGCCGAAATTGAAGATACCGAAAAAGGCGGTCCGATCGCCATCGCCGACTATTACATTCTCAATGACGGCTCACTAGAAAATCTAGAAGCTAATTTTTCAGACATACTAAAAGAAATTGCTTTCTAATTCTCTTCCTATAATTTTATACTAGATTTTATACTGAGCCGCACTGATCTTTCAGCGCAATGCTAAATTACTACGATTTTCGGTCCTTTTGTGATTTTAATTTGCTTCACTTGAGCTAATTTCTCGAGTTCGCCCTCGGCCTGGATTGTCATATCCGTTGGCTGGTCGAATTCAACCTTTAGCTGCTCGACTTTTGTAAGCGGCACTTTCTTAAACATACTCTTCATCATGAATTTGAAAAGTGGCCAAGATTTCCTGAGCCAAAACCCTCCTGCGGCAAAATGCTTATTATCTCGATACCACTCGTCGCCATGCATAACCTTCGCCATATATGGTGTATTCAAAGCGATAATATCAGTCGTCTCAGATCGAACTTCGCCATTCAGTCTTAAAGTCGGCAGGAATTTATTCTTCTTTCGATTACGATAATACCATAGAGCTACTCTAAAATACGAACGCAGATGACTAGTATGCGGCATATGCTTGCGTACTTCCCTTTGTTCAAATAGGTCAGTTACTTCCGCAGACATACCCATAGTCGTATAGCATGCCGCATAGCGCCAAAGCTTGTTATCTACCCTCACTTCTAGTGGATAAAAATCCCGCACTTCACCCGCATCAAATTTATGTACGATTTCTCTCACCCCGCCCAAATATTCATCACCATATTCAACTGGATGCATTGTACTAAGTGTATGCGCCAAATCGTTGAAATATCCATAGCCCAATACTCCCAGAGTAGCCTGCTTACTGGATTCAATAATACCATTTACGGCTATAGCCGCCGTGCCATCACCACCTGCCACGATCACTAGATCACCATCATCAAGAATCCGCGATAAACGCTGAGCATTTTCCATTAAACTCACTGGTTTAACCTCTAGCTTTGCGACCATCCAGCCTGGTAAAGTCCGGATCGTCGTCAGGACTTCCTGCTTCACTCGATCGTGATGGGTCGACTGAGGATTATAGACCAAGACGAGTTTTTTCATAATTTATAAAACAAGACCGCCGGGGATCAACCACTTTAGCAATGACCACATCACCGCCCATAATGCAAGACCGATTACGATTTCCAATAAGCGTCGTTTCGCCATAGCAACCTGCGCTTCATTGTCTCGAGCCGTCAGATACCTAATCCCCTCAATCACGACACCGATCACCGCCGCTGCACCAATACCATAAACTAAAATGCTCAGGATCAGTTTCAAAATACCTTCTATGCTCCTAGCGCTATTAGGCAAGATATTCGTCTCGACTGCAATCAACTTCAGTATAAGCCAGTTCATATTCCTCCTATTTCAGATACTCGTGCAATTTCTTGGTCTGCTTGTTCTTGCGCAATTTCGAAAGCGCCTTCGCCTCAATCTGACGAATACGTTCACGAGTTACCGAAAACTCATTCCCTACTTCCTCTAGTGTATGTGGGCGACCTCCACCAATACCAAAACGTAAACGAATAATCTTTTGTTCGCGCTCGCTAAGTGTTGTTAAAATCTCTGCGATCTGTTCCTTCAGGATCTGCGTTGCTGTGGCATCTTCCGGCGAATCTCGCTCCATATCCTCCACAAAATCACCCAACACCGATTCTTCATCATCGCCATCACGCCCTACGCTAGCATCAAGGCTAGCGATGTCTTGCTTGATTCGCATCACATACTCGATCTTATCAACTTCCATATCCATCGCCTTAGCGATTTCCTCGTTTGTCGGCTCACGATTTAGCTCCTGAGTCAAACGTCGTGTCGTACGTAGGACTTTATTGATCGTTTCTACCATGTGCACCGGAATACGAATCGTACGAGCCTGGTCAGCGATCGCGCGCGTAATCGCCTGGCGAATCCACCATGTTGCATAGGTTGAAAATTTGAAACCTTTATCCGGATCAAACTTATCCACCGCACGTAGTAAACCTGTATTTCCCTCTTGAATTAGATCCAAAAAATCTAAACCTCGCCCACCATATCGTTTAGCAATACTGACAACCAGACGCATGTTAGCTTCTGCGAGTTTGTCCTTGGCTTTTTTATCGCCAGCAATTGCGCGATGTGCTAAATCTTGCTCTTCCTCCTGGGTCAAAAGCGGGATTTTACCAATCTCGCGCAAGTACATCCGCACCGAGTCATCCGCAAAAGCGTCAACATTATCCGCCGTAATCGCCAGCTCCTCGTCGGAAAAATCATCTTCCACAGCCAGTTCATCCGAAAGCGGCTCGCTAATATCCAATAAAGGATTTTCTGCTGGGCTATCAGTTTTTAAGATCTCATCTTCTACCATTGTTTTATATTCTAGCTAAATTTTATGAATAAATCAATATCTTTAAGAAAAACAACCCCTATCTTTTTATTGTATCACAGATACAGCAAAAAGTCAAGATGGGCCCACAAAATACCCGACCTAACGAATTTTAAGCGCCGCCAGCTGTTTGGTGATTTCTTCGGCACGAGCATCATCTCCTGACGCCTCCGCCTCAGTGATTTCCGCTCTCAGCTGCGCAGCTCTTTGTTTATTCTTTTCGATCTGATAGCGCCGAAATAGCCCCACGGCTTCCTCGTTTAGCTTTTCCGGGTCCCATCCCGCATACTTTTGCTCAAAAATTAAGTTCAGCTCGGCTAACTTTGTCTCATCACTCGGCAATTCGAGCCCCTCAAACTGATTTGCCTTGCCAAACAAAATTACTGCATGCAAGTTATCTTCTATACCCCTCAGTGAATCAGACTTAGATTGAGCCTTGACCTTTTTAAGGCGTTTCTCGACCGGTTGATTAATCTTCTTAGCCTGGAGATCCTCTACTGAACAATCCAATTTGCGCGCAACAATCTGTTCGTAATGTTTCTTTTCTACAGCATCATGGATATATTTAATTAGCCCCATAGCTTTATCAGAATACTCACGTTTACCTACACCTGTAGAAATATCAATTTTCTCCTCAAATTTATCTAACAAATAGTCTACGGCTGGTCGGCAGTGCTTCACCGCCGCTTTCCATAAATTAGGATCTTTTTCGCCATGATAATCCGAAATAACTGAAAGATTGACACCAAGATCTCCGGCCATCATAATCGCTCGCTCAGTCGCTTTCATTCCTGCCTCATCACCATCATAAGCCAAACGCACATCTGGCGTCAGACGAGAAAGAGTTTTAAGATGGAGCTCCGTCATTGCAGTACCACTAGTTGCTACCGCCTCGCGTACGCCAGCTTGATGACTCGAGATCACATCCATATTCCCTTCTACGATCACCACAAAATTATGCTGACGAATCGATTCTTTAGCTTGCGCTAGGCCAAACACGAAGCGACTTTTATTAAATAGTAACGTCTCCGAAGTGTTGAGATACTTTGGCTCACCAGCAGTCAGAATTCGTGCCGTAAAGCCAATTACACCATTCGTATCGATAAACGGTACCATCATTCGCCCACGGAACATATCACTACCAAACCGATTTAAAAGCCCAGCCGCTTCCATCTCGAATTTCTTGAAGCCTCGTTTCGAGAGAAATTCCATCAAAGCTCTGCCGGTATTTGGCGAATAACCGATTCGAAAATCTGCTACTGTGCCTTTATTCATGGCGCGTTTTTCGAATACATACTGGATCACTTTTTGATTTTTCGTCAGACAGAATTGGTAGTACTTGCAGGCAAGTTCAATTGCCTCACGTGCACGCTGTTTGCGCTTTGTCACAGCACTATTACTACCGCTATACTTGGCAAGCTCTACTCCAGCCTGACCAGCTAGCTTCTCTAGAGCTTCGCGAAAAGATATTCCCTCCACTTCCATAATGAAAGTAAAGATATCGCCACCTTTATTCGCAGAAAAATCATGCCAAATCCCTTTCTCGGGTGACACCATAAAACTTGGTGTTTTGTCGACGCCCCAAGGTGAACGTCCCTTAAGACTACGTCCAGTACGCTTTAGTTCTATATATTGCCCGACGACATCTTCGATCGGCAAACGCGCCCGAATTTCCTCCTTGGCATCTTCCATATCTATATTATATCACCCCACGCCACCCCTAAGAAAGACTCAATGCTACTGATGGGTAACTTTGACCATTGCCGGCCTCAGTACTGACTCTTCGTATAAATATCCCGGACGTAGAGTTTCAGCAATCACTTCTCTCTCGCCATCCGCATCATCGACCGATACCGCCTCATGATAGTCTGGGTCAAAATCAATACCAGGATTAGAATCAATCATTTCGAGACCCAGTTTCTCTAGTGTCTTATCAAAACTCTTCCTGAGCGGAGCTAGCTGTTCCGGATAAGTCGCAAGTGCACGACTAAGATCATCAACAAGTGGTAAGAATTTTAATACCGTAGTATATCTAGCTGATTCCATCGCTTGCGTACGTTGCTTCTCGGTCTGCTTACGAAAATTCTCAAAATCAGCGCGGGTGTGCTGAAGTAAATCCTTCAACTCCATATTCTCGTCCATCAGACTAGAATCTACATCGTCAACAATCTCAGATTCCTCTGCTTCTACACTAATAGATGGCCCGCTTGTCGATAACTCAGGATCTAAAACCTCATCATCTGAAGATTTTGTCTCGAGGTCTTCAGCCCCTAATGTTTCACCTTGATCTCTGTGGACTTTTTCTTGTCCTTCTAGCGCTGCCGAGTCAGCCACTGTTTGTGATTCTTCCATTAACTATCTCCTTTCATCATTAATGTCCGCTCCAAAATGTCGCCGGCATGACGCACTAAAGACATCACGCGCAAGTAGTTTTGGCGCGTCGGCCCTAATACCCCAATATAACTTTTGTCCGAATATGGTGACCTAAAACGGCTAACAACGAGAGAAGCTCCAGAGGATTTGCCGATCGGGTTCTCCTGCCCAATAAAAATATTGAGTGGCTGGCCCGGAGACACTTCCCTGAGCCAAGGCTCCAAGTTATCCAATAATTCAGCTACCGCCTGCACGCGACGATTATCTAAAAATTCTGGCTGTGCAAACAGACGTGAAACTCCCGCAATATATAGCTGGTCGCCAATCGTGGCAAGACCTAAATTCCCCGTCAATTCCACCAAAGAATCAACAGCACCACGAATCGCAGAATCAGCCCGCGTTTGAGCATTCACTCGGACTTCTAAAACACGACTATTACGCTCAGTAGCTTTAGGATTGTAGGTTTCGGGCTGAGCATGTGGCTTGTCGGCTAGGGCTTCCGGTCGTTCCGAAAGGGTATTAACATAATAGCGATAGCCAGCATCAGTCGGCACTCGGCCGGCTGAAGTATGAGGCTGGATAATCAAGCCTAGAGACTCGAGATGAGCCATTTCCGCACGTACTGTCGCCGAAGAGACTTTAAAAACTTTCGCCAAAATCACACTACCGACCGGCGTGGCAGTTTCTGAATACTCCTCAATAATCGCAAATAGGATTCCTTCTTGGCGCTCGGTTAATTTCATAGTCTAATTATAGCAAATTAGCAGTCGCTCCGCAAGAGCGCTAGAATATTGCTATTTATCTGGATCGTAATTTGCAATACCTTCGATAATAGTATCCGGAGAAATATTTAATCCAGACGCTATAGCCGCTGCGCAAGCCATATACGATACAGCTGGCTCCCCAGTCAAAAAGCTCGCAACCGTAAAATAGCGGTTCGCCACTGCAAGGCTTGCCTCCACACCTTTTTTGTATAATTTCGAACGATCAATCCTAAGCTCCGAATCCGAAGAAGCACCATAAGTGAGCGTGTCATTCTTGCCCCTGAACTGAGAAAAGTCGAGATAATGCGCATCGTCACGATTCAAGACCACGACATCCGGATTCGTACGGAACAGTGTACCTTCCGCATCTAGATAATTTTGCAAATCTGTATCTGTAAGCCCAGACGGAACAAAATCCGTCAACGCTGCTACATGGATCGGTAGGCCATAGAAGGTTTCTGCTGCTAAAGCATCGGGGGCAGCCGTAATAACTGCATAGGTCACCTTTGCTTTCCAAGCATCATTCAAGAATTTATGTAAAACGCTAGCCTTGATCGCATTCTCTGAAGCCAAAATCGCCGCCGGCTGACTAGCAGCAGTCAAAATCTCATGCACCAAATGAGCTACTGCAACTTTGCCAGTCGAGCCGGTAATACAGATAATTTTAAGATCACGCGCCGGATGTCCATAGTACGAGGCTAGAAGTTTCACTTTTGCGCGTTGAAGTGATAACCGCTGTTTACCTCCCGAAAGTTTCGCAGTATTTTTCATACATACATTGTAGCATATTTTTAGAGGCAAGTAAGGTATAATGGTGCTAAATTTATTATTTTAAGGAGCAGGTATGCAAGACGTGTTCAGCTATTTAAAAAGTTTAGAGGTAAATTTTCTAGCAACTAGGGACGGAGATAGCGTTAGTTGTCGACCTTTTGGCGACCCTGTAAAATTTGATAATAAAATTTACATATTAACTCAAGCAAATAAGTCTGTCGCTAAACAATTAGCAGCCGACAATCATATCTGTATTGTTGCATACAAGCCGAGTGAAGAAAATTGGCTCAGGATTTTTTGTGAAGCGATTGATGATAGTGATAACCCAGCAGCAAAACAAGCTATTATCGATGAATTTGATTGGGCAGAAGAAGCGGGATACACTATCGATAATCCGGAATTCAAATGTTATTTTCTTGCAAATGCAAAAGCCGAAATCCGGAATTCTGACGGAGAGATACTGGCTAGCTACAAATTTTAGTAAGGTTGCTACGAAAAGCATATACCATTAAGAAAACTCGTCATTTCGACGAGTTTTCTTAATGGTATACCCGGTAGGATTCGAACCTGCGACCTTTGGCTCCGCAAGCCAACGCTCTATCCAGCTGAGCTACGGGTACATATGTGGACATTTTCGCGCCAAGGCACTACGACATCCACTTGACAATGAAAATGAGCATTGCGACGGATCGCAACATCTTCATTATAGCACATTTTATTAGGTTATACTAGGATAAAATATGTTTACCTGCACATCTTATTCAAATTAAAACTTTACCGTAATAAAATGTTTTGTTATAATAGTTTCATGTTTGAGGGATTTAGGGATGGGCCTCAGGGCGATCAAACTATGGCAGAAACAGTCACCGATGTTAGCGCTGCTTTGGTAAACCAACCAAATCCAGCCTCTAAAATTGATCATAAGATTACTCCAACAAAAGAGAAAGTTTCACTCGTCACCACGATTACGCCAGTCGAACGAATCCAAGAAGCAATTATTGCACATTTTGTTCCATATATGAATCGTAATTTCGGCTTGACAAACAAAATTCCTGAAAATGACCCAAAGGCTAGCCGCGAAGCGTTCATTCAAGCTTTGCGCGAGGACCGTATTCCTACTGAAGAAGAAAATAAGTTCTTACTCACCTTCCCCTCCAGGGTCAACGAAGCGCAACAAGTTTTTCATCAAATCACACAGGACCTGCACGAAAAACAAATCCTCGCTATAGTCTGTGGTTATAACTCTCAGAATTGGCAAGATGTCACCAGTGAAGACTTAAAAAATTTTATTAGTGCCCCACGCCATCAGCAGCCAGATTATCGCACCCCGGTCGGTTTCGCCGATTTACGTCGTCGCTTTTTGGCGGAAATCCAAAATATGGCTTCGCCAGATCAATTTGATGAATATATTCGCGCTATGGATCGGATTGAACAAAAGCTTTACGGTGATCGTTTTGACTACTATCGCCAGTTCGAGTTAATGCGAAAAGATGCCCAAGCAATTGGCCAAGATCTCACCGCAACACTAGCAGATGAAACAAATCCAAACACCAATATACCGATTGATCAGGTTTCTACACTCGTTAACGCGCCGATCGGATCCGTCAATCTCACTATGGTGGAGGATGAACTTCGTAACCAATTACTCAATCGAGCGGTCGTCGAAGGTGACCCATGGATACAGGGCGGACAAGCTTACCAGCTTAGCGTACCAAATTTAGTCACAGCTGGGCTATATCCGACTTATGAAATCTCCGTCGATAATCAGATAATCTATTTATCAAACCTGTTTGAATTGACCAGCGATCAGATGGCGGCTATAGCTTTTATACCAACAAATAATGGAGTCAAAATTCGCGGCTATTATCGTGACAAAAATACTGCAATTTGGCGTTACCTCCCAGATTATATTCGCGACATTAGCGGTGAAGGTATTGATGTATTTGGCGTAGGCTTTGATAGCCGTTCAACCATTTTGCCAATCCTCCTACAATCTGGACTCAACCAAATCGAACGTCGCGGTGGTATCATTGACCTGTCTAATACTAACCCAGATTTTCTATTTGCTGGTACAGCTCCCGCCTATGCTACCCGTCAAGAATTTCGGGACACCTATACTAGAGGCCAGCTACGTGGAGATTTTTACCGTGAGGTTTCCCCACAACCATTTAATGCCGATTCTAATTCCATCATCGCAGCTGGACGCAAGAAAATTGCGCCACAGTTACTCTCCGTCAATCGCAATACTGGTCCAGATTTCCAAAATCTCATGGTGCGCTACTCGGTTTACTCCGCTTTCGCCGGACAAATCATGGGAGAAGGATACGAATCCGTTGACACACAAACAGCATGGCTATTTTTCAGTGATTATCGTGGTCGCTGCTGGGTTGCTAATATTGAACTAAATCTCCATGTCACCAGTACCGGATGTCGCCAAGAATGGTTGCTGGCGACCGACATCTCTACCCCATTATATGAGGTCGCTCGCCTAGCCGACGGATACGGCGATACTAGTGATAGTCGCGCAAATAATCATCTTGGGATGTGGGAAAATTACCTCAGCAAAATTTCTTTAATCCAAGAGTACGAAGCTATTATCGCAAACCGCAAATAATGCTATAATCATTCCATTATGGAAGAGCAACTTGAACAAATCAAAAACTGGCTCGGTATTGGTAGTATCAATATCTTTGGATTACCAATGAGCGGAAAAGATACTACTGGAGTACGTCTGGCAGAGAGTATTGGTGGCAAATTCTTGAGCTCCGGTATGATTGTACGTGCCATAGAGCAAGAAACCAAACAGGGGCTGTCACACGGAGGTAAGTTGATCCCTCAAAACATATTCTTTGAATGGGTTTTACCATATTTTGAGCGTGAAGATTTATGGAAATATCCACTAGTTTTATCGTCAATCGGCCGCTGGAACGGTGAAGAAAACGAAGTAATGAGCGTTGCACGCAAAAGTGGCCATACGATACGCGCCGTAGTTGAACTACAACTCACCGAACAAGAAGTTATTGAGCGTTGGGAGGCAGCCAAACTCCTGGGTGATCGCGGCTTGCGTCATGATGATGCTGATCCAGGAGTCTTCCAAACCCGCATTCAAGAGTATCGGGAAAAAACGATACCTGTTTTAAGACATTATCAAGAGTTAGGTCTACTTGTTCCGGTGTCGGCCTCCGCGCCACGCGACGAGGTGTTTGCAAACGTCGTAAACGCGTTGGCGAACTTTTCGAAACGAGCGTACGATTTCGCGCCGGAACTGCCAGAAGACGTATAGTACACCTAAACCGGCGACGCTAGCGACAATTCCTGCAGCAATGAATGTGTTTTTGCTCGAACGCGTAGTCGGGACAAGAGCATAATCTGCGCCAGAGTTAGCGGTTTTAATTTTACGACAGCGTTTCGTCTCGGGATTACGTTCATACCCTGGTGCGCATTCTTTTACCTCCACTGTTTCAATTTTCTTGCATCGGCCAGTCAACGGATTACGATACTTCCCCGCTGGGCAGATGCCGTTCACGTCCGTCACCACGTTAGCCTTTACGCAATTACCAGTTTCAGGATTAATTACTTTGCCAGCTTCACAACTACGAAACTCCTGAAAAATATTGACCTGACCTGGTGTACGCGCATACGTATATGACCAAACTTCCTCGCCAGTAGCGTCATAGAACTTAGCATAACTTGTTGCCTTTTTCTGTCCATGTAAATAAGTTAGCACATCAACTACCTGGTTATCTGAATCAATCAACTCAACTATATTCGACGTATTAGGATTCTTTGTCAGGCTAAATATCCCATTCGGATAATACGCATAATACTCACCAGGTTGAATTATCGTACTTAGGGCGTAGAGTTTTTTCTTATAGCGTAGCTGACATCCCTGTAGATCAACTGCCTGATCAGTCGGATTATGTAACTCGATAAATTGCTCGGTTTTATCTTTGTCATAATAAGCGTATATTTCGGTCAACTCTAACTTACGACAACGCGAAACAGGCTGATCAACAATATCCTCATTTTCAATATTTGGAACTTCCGGTAACAATAATCCCGGATTTAGAGGATCAAATTCTGGTAAATATTCTGCACTGTGGACAAAACCTTCATCTCCTGAGGCCCTTACTAATGTCGTCGGATTAGAACTCTTAAACGCTTTGGCGCAATTCCCCTTGCCAGTCCAGCAAATTTCGTCCAAAAGCTCATCGTCTCGTCGCAGTTCAATCGGTCCAGCCGACATTGCCAAGCTTGTAGTATAAACTAAATCCCCTTCCTCTTTCTGAGGTGACTTGCTATATCGTAGAATTATTCTCTCGCCGCGCATTGAACTACCATCAGGAAAAGATAAAAGTAAAGAACGGTTACCGCTGCTATTGGTATAGTAAAGTGACAAACCCGTCAGATCAACTGGATCCTTAGAAAAATTAATAAGTTCAATAAATTCGCCTACATCCGATTGGCCATCTATGCGATAGCCAGGATTAACTGCCCATATCTTTACTGTTCCCTCATGCTCGAATTCCGATTCTATCTCCGGTGGGCCAGCACCACTAGACTGCTCAATTTGGTCGATCATTATCTCCTTCTCCATAATTCCGGTATTTTTCACACCAAAATTCGTGAACGGGTCACTCAAGACGGCACTAATTCGACTATTTCGAAGATCCTGTGTGTATCTAGATCGCCCTAGATCTAAATTTAGGCGTATTGTTATAAAACTCAGCATAATCAGCCCTGCTACCATAAAAAGACCCAACTTAAAACGTTGTCGCATATTTCCTCCACTTATATTTATTAGACTAATTTTAATGTAGAAATATTCAAAAATCAACAACTTTTTTGCACTTTTCACCCTTGTTACAGCAAGGTAACATTGCCCCCTCCCCATTATATACCAAACTATAAATTAGCTACAAGCATAAACATTTTATCGGCAGACAATCAAACTAGATTAGCTTCAATCGACTATGATCATGAGCTGTTCCTCAGAAGTAAAACTTATGCTATAATTTGACTATGGATATGGTTATTCCATTTGCGGAGGTGTTATTAGCAGCATTGATCCATGCTTCTATGCAACTTAGCCTAGGGGCACTGCTTTTGCTATACCATGCTAGTCTCGGCAAACATATCAAAAAGAAAACCCGTGACCTAGTTGATAGTTATATCACAGGTATTGGTACGCTCGTATTTCTAGGTCTTGGTGCAGTAACATTCATTATGGATCGCTATTTCGGAGAAGCACTCTATCCAGAAGAACTACTCATCGTAATTGGTATGCTGATAGCACTCGCAATTGCAGTTTGGTCAATTTATTATCGTCGCGGTCGTAGCACCGAACTTTGGCTACCGCGCACCGTTGCACGTTTTATTGATCGCCGCGCCAAAGAAACTAATAGCACCACCGAAGCTTTTTCACTCGGCATGCTTACAAGTCTTGCTGAAATGCCATTTACACTAGTCTTAATCGTTGTCGCGGGCAATAGTATGATGCATCTAAACACTTATGGGCAATTAGTTGCTCTTGGCGTATACGTGATTATTTCTATCATCCCGCCAATTATCCTACGTTTAGCAATTCGTAAAGGTCGCACAGTTGTAGACATCCAACGTTGGCGAGTCAAGTATAAAACTTTCCTTCGCATATTAACTGGCATCGGCTTCTTGATGTTGGGTATTTTTATCTTTGCGTTTGAGGTAATTAGTGTATGAGTGTAGTTCAAAAAAAATCTGGCAAATTGACTAAGCGAACTAGAAAAGCTTCCACTGCAGTAGTTTTTAATGACGCAGATGTTCGCGAATCCATACTTCACGATGCCAAAATTGTTGGCATACCAAATGGTGCAGCCGAGACTATCGCTAACAAAATCACCGAAAAAGTGCACGCATGGGTAACAGCGCGTCCAGCTATCACAAACGATGATTTGAATCGCAGAATCGCCATCGAAGCAAAACGATACAGCGCCGATTTGTCTTATGTTTACCAAAATCGTGGTAAAATAATATAAAGGTGGGAAATGGCAAGAAAATTTGACTATCAGTTCGTAGTTTTGGGAAGTGGCGCCGCCGGCAGTGCTGCGGCTTTACTTGCTAAAAGTCTTGGCTCAAAAACCGCGATTATTGAAGCTGACCGTTGGGGTGGCACAACTCTAAACTATCGCGATGTTCCATATGGAGCTGCCCTGAAACTCTCCCAACGTTATGCCGAGGCGCTTGAAGCTGGCAAATTCGGCATCTCTAGTGCATCGCTACGCTATAATTATCCAACGGTTTTAAACTGGCAAGCAACGGCGGTAAGGCGAGCCGGTGGCGGTAAGCGCAAAATCTTCGAAGAAGCAGGTGTTGATTGTTATAAAGGTTTCGCACAGTTTGTGAGCCCATATGAAATAGCTATTAATGGTCAACAAATCAGCAGCGAAAAGTTTCTTATTGCCACTGGATCCAATCTAGTAATTAGCGGTATCGCCGGAGTCGAAGCCGTGAATTGTTGGTCTCCAGATACAGCACTAAGAATGTCGAAGCTACCAAAGGCTGTCATGGTCGTTGGCGGTGGGTCAACTGGCTGCGAAATCGCAGAATATTTTGCCGCGCTTGGGGTGAAGGTTTTGATTGCTGAAGCTGCAGACCGTCTCCTGCCCAAAGAAGATCTCGAAGCCGGAGAGATTATCGCTTATAATCTTCATAAGAGGTTCCAGGTGACCGTCTTGACATCTTCTCGCGTAGTAGCGGTTACACAAGATGGCAAGAACAAACAAGTAATCTTCGTGCGGGATGGCCAAGAAAAATCTGTACGTGTCGAGGCGATCGTATTGGCAACAACACCGGAACCTAGCGTAGATTGTGGTCTTGAAAATGCAGGCGTCAAATATTCGAGTAAAGGTATCACCGTAAATGAAACTCTACGCACTACTTGCCCACATATTTGGGCGGCTGGCGATGTGATTGGTGGCGAAAGTTCTACCGAGCGAGCAACCTATGAAGCCAAGCTAGCTACTACTAATGCTCTGAAAAAAACTGGCGGAGCAATCAATTATGCTGGTTTTGCACGTATGACCGATACTTTACCAAAAGTCGCCAAAGTTGGTCTAAATGATTCTGATTGCCAAAAACTAAATATCAAATGTCGTTCTGCACTAGTTCCAATCGACACCATTAGTGCTGCTAACACAAATGATTTTCGTGATGGTTTTGTCAAACTACTCGCTGATGCCCGTGGTCAAGTCATGGGAGCTACTATTGTATGCCCGGATGCTGATCTGGTGATCCAAGAGGTCGCATTAGCGGTACGTAATGGTCTCAAAATTGATGAAATCGCTAGCACACCACATGTGGCAACTAGTTGGAGTGAGGCTGTCAGGATAGCTGCAAGACAATTATCGAAATAGACTCGTTCACTCCTGTATAATTGTGCCAGCTTTCCTCTTTAAGGCTAACTCTAGGTTCTGGGGATCAGTAACAATACCGATTTTACCCTTTTTAGCAAATTTCGTAATCGCTTCCATCTTCGGCAACATCGATCCAGTCCCAAACTGCACGCTATCAATATAGCGTTCTGCCTCGGTGACATTAATCATCCCCAGTGCAAGCTGATCTGGTTTACCGAAATTCAAGAAAGCATTCGATACTGCTGTGACCGATACTAAAATATCTGCTTTTACTAATTCAGCTAATTTTTCAGCGGCAAAGTCCTTATCAACTACCGCATCAACGCCCTTTAAAGTTTTCAAAACTTTAGTGCGTACTACCGGAATTCCTCCACCACCCACGGCGATCACGATCGCACCGGATTCTACTAGCGTTACGATCTCACGACTCTCGACAATATCAACCGGAGCTGGCGAAGCTACTACTCGACGATATCCACGTCCAGAATCTTCAGCCATTTCCCAGCCCTTAGTCTTTGTGAGTTTAATTGCTTCGCGTGACGTATAAAACTGGCCAATCGGTTTTGTCGGACGACGAAAAGCCTGATCTTTACGATCTACCACTACCTGTGTCACGATCGTGGCAACTTGTCGCTGCCGTTTTTCACGCCGAAAAGCATTAGAAATTGCCTGTGCGAGCCAATAGCCAATCTGCCCCTGACTCATAGCCACCGCAGTATCAAGTGGCATAGCTGGGGCCCCCTCGCTTGCTGCCGACTCCTCATGTAATAATATATTACCAACCTGCGGTCCATTCCCATGCGTAATAATTGGCTCATATTTATTAGCTAATTTCGCAATATCACGACCTATCCGCTCGGCCACCTCTTTTTGCGCTTCTGCCGAAACTTCACCATTCTGCTGCAAAGCATTACCACCAAGAGCAATTACTACTCGCTGTTTCATTTAATATCCTATTTTCCCTAATAATCGAAACATTGCAGTTTTGTACGCCTCAACACCAGGTTGATTGAACGGATCTACGCCAGAAAGTCTTGCTGATAGCGCACAAGAAAGTTCAAAGAAATAAATTAATGCGCCAAACGATTCGACTGAATAGTCAGGAACATTGACCTCGAAAACAGGAATCCCTCCTGCCCGATGTGCTTCAACCGTAGCAAGCTGTGTCTGTTGATTAATAAAACTTAGTTTTTTATCAGCAAGATAATTTAATTGATCAAGATCTTGGGTTAACCTTGGTACTACAAAATCTGATTTAGGGCCAACAGCAAAAGTAATTATGGTTTCAAAAATATTCCGCCGCCCATCCTGCATATATTGGCCTAGCGAATGCAAATCAGTCGTATATATGACTGCCGCTGGGAAAATACCTTGGTGGTCTTTCCCCTCCGATTCTCCAAAAAGCTGTTTCCACCATTCTAAAAAAGTTGCTACGCTTGGCTCAAAACTTCCAAGCACCTCTACATCAAACCCAGCTTTTAGTAACTTTGCTCGTGAACAAGCGTATTTAACTGCCGCCAAATCCGAAAGGTGTTTTTCTTTAATCGTACGATGCTCTATAAAAGCTCCCGCCAAAAGCCTATCGATATCAATCCCCGCTACTGCCATCGGTAAAAGTCCGACTGGTGTTAGGACTGAATATCGTCCACCGATATTATCCGGTATCACAAACTTTGTATATTTTTCTTGAGTAGCCTCATCATAAAGCGCACCATGCCCCGCATCAGTAGTAACATAAATATGTTCGTTAGCTTTATTGTCATACTTTGTCTTCAACAACTCTTTAAAGAACCGGAAAGCCAATGCCGGCTCAAGCGTTGTCCCGGATTTAGAAATTACATTAACCGAAAAATCCGCATCGCCAATTTGATTGAAGACTTTCTCGAGCTCGCGTGAACTCAAATTATTGCCGGCATATAAAATCTTAACTTTATCACCGTCATCGCCAAGTGCATCAATCACCGCCTTGTGGCCTAAATATGAACCACCGATACCGATACAAACTAAACATTCTGAGCTTTCACGAATCTTTGCAGCGGCTGTTTTTATTTTTTCAATTTCATCATTATTGACCCTTACAGGCAAATCATACCATCCAGCCATTCTGTCGTTCTTAATTCCAGCCAATGCCTCCTCAACCGTAGCAATATTCACTGCGACTGGCTGATCAGACTCGAACTGAATCATTTACGACCCCGTTTGATATAGGTATCTTCCTTCTCAAGATTAGCTCGCAAAATAAAATCTTGGCACTCATTCGCAGAGTTACAATCTGCTGGTTCGTAGCTATATGTACTTGTCTCCGTACCGATATTAGCACCAAAAGGATCCGTAAACAGCTGAGGATCGATTACCGGCAAAACTTCTTCATCAATTTTCACCGGATAGTAGCCATACTTTGGGTAATAATATTCTTCCAAGGCATAATACATCGCATTGATAGCGGTCTTGCGATCATCATCACGATTCATAGCATCAACATTGGCCTTTTGCAAAAAGAAGATAATTACTAGCAGTGCCACAAATGCCCCTACGATCGTCACCTCTATAATCGTAAAACCTTTTTTCGCATTCATATTGTATATTATAGCACGAACCTACCGAGCTGTATTATAATATAATATATATTATATATAACTAATACAAGGAAAAGTATGGCAGACAATAACAATACTACAAAAAATGATCGTCCCCCGTTTAAACGCGCTTGGTTTTGGGTAACAATCGTTATCTCGTTTGCGCTCTTTATCTTCAGTCTCGTGCTAACAACAAAAGCGGCAATGAAAATAGATAATGCCGATACCAACCGCGTAACACTTGGCGGTAGCCTGACTATCGATAGTAACCTCTTCGATGATGACGACGAAGAAGACACAATGAGGCTCTATGCTCCAAATGAAACAGGCGAAGTTGGAGGTCTAGCTATTACAATCAATTCTATTGAACGCAATTTCAGTACTGGTAATCGCTTTGATACACCGGACGAAGGAATGGAATATATCAAGATCAACCTGACGCTAACAAATAAATCCAAAGACCGAATCGAATATAATCCATTCGATTTCGAGCTTGAAAACGGTGAGGGTGATATCCAAGATTACGCGACTTCACTTCAAGAAGATCATTTGGGTAGCGGTAGCCTAGCTAGCGGCGGCAAGAAAACTGGCTCACTAGTTTTTGAAGTCCCCGCCAAGGATACGAATCTAACTCTATATTATGAAGATTACACGAACGGTGAAGCTGGATTTAGGTTGTATTAATTAGTAGTTTATCATTTCTCCTCACAGATGCGGGGAGAAATGATAGTTTCATTGACGACCGATAGGAGCTCGTAACTCCTATACTAAAGACCTTGAGTATATGGTGCTTAAAGTCTTTTTCGCTCCAAGAAGTCTTATTAACAAGTTTAATATCTACAAAAAGCCAAATAAAATAGCTAAACAATTGTTTAGCTATTTTATTTGGTAGCATCGACTGGGATCGAACCAGTGACCTTGGGCTTATGAGTCCCACGCTCTAACCAACTGAGCTACGATGCCATATACCACCTGAGACCTAACGATCTTACAAAACTTCCTGGCGGAAGGGACAGGATTCGAACCTGCGAGGCGTTAACCTGCCGGTTTTCAAGACCGGTGCCTTCAACCACTCGGCCACCCTTCCACTTGCCATTATAACACTGATTTGTCTTATAGACAAACAGTTTACCAGCTCGCTGGTCCCCGGAATGGGACTTGAACCCATATGAGTTTCCTCATTCGATTTTAAGTCGAACGCGTATACCAATTCCGCCATCCGGGGCTATCTGAATTATATCACTTCTACCCTGTTATCACAAGGATATTCTACTCACCTAGCCGACCATCCACCCCGCGTAAATTTAAGGCTAAACATACATCATGCAATAGTTTCCTACGAAAATCTACTACTAATGTACCGTATCCAAATAGATCGCATAGATCTTGTTTAATAGCCCAAAAGTGTGTGCTAAGTATATAGATCACCTCTGTTGACCAGACTTCACTTTGGGTTTGCACTTTTGTACAATCTAATAAATTCGTGTAGCTATTATAGCTTATCTCTTTAGCGCATCCCGCCCCAAGCATCGCTGGTCGCGATCTAATAGCTGAGTCCGTACGTAAAAGAAACCTAATGATTTCGGTGCGCAAATTCATTTTTTGATCCACAGTTTGATTTTGATGGCGGGAGAAGGTATTGCGATTGTTCGCCAAAGCAAACGACCTACCAAGCTCAAGCTTCAGGATATCTTCGGACATATCACCCGCATCGATCAACCCTTCCCATCCTGTGCAATCCGGAAGAATGATATCGGTATAGGATAATTGCCGACAAATATTCTTTCCGAATTCCGATTGGAATAACGATTCATTGGCAAGTAAGGTAACAACTTTTGCATTTTGACACGATTTCGGAACATGATGAAAGTCAACTTCCATTCCAATAATTTCCTGTTCGGGCCACAGCATTTTGAGAGAGTGTATTACCAATGACATCGTATAATCTGCGAGTACCACTAAGTCTACTTTTCCGATGTATGGAGTTAGAAAATAGCAAGCAGCACGATACATTTCTTTCTGGTCACGATAAGTAACGCCCAGATTAGACCAATCGATTACTTCGATAACCTCTACGGTGTTGAGTTCTGTTGATAGATATTTGGCTACCGCTTCGCCTCCGCGACCAGCACCAAATACTGCAATTTTTAACATTTATTCCCTTCTCCCGCCCTGTCATCATTATAAAAAATCCACCCTTTTCTATAGCATCCAAATAATCAGAAACTTTGCAGTGTGTAAAGAAAAACTGAGGTTAAAGTCTAATCAGTTTCGAGTGATTTTCGATATTTTCTACACATTCTGAAAAATTTATGTTATAATGCATTTATGGTTCTGTAGCTCAGTTGGTAGAGCAGAGGCCTGAAGAGCCTTGTGTCGACGGTTCAAGTCCGCCCGGAACCACCATCAAGTTAGATATAATCATGCAGAAAGCCCCTATATTAGGGGCTTTCTGCATGTTGGTTATTTATGCTATAATATGCCAAAAGGGAGGTAAAAGTGTGTACGGCTATAATTTATAAAACTCGAGATACTTATTTTGGCAGGAATCTCGATCTTGAATATTCTTATAATGAGACAATCACGATCACTCCACGAAAATTTCCGTTTCACTTTCGCGAAGCCGCAACTATTGATACGCACTATGCCATGATCGGTGTAGCATACGTCGTTCCAGATCAAAACGGTGATGATTACCCACTCTACTATGATGCAATTAACGAAAAGGGTCTTGGTATAGCCGGACTTAATTTTGTTGGTAATGCGAAGTTCTTCCCCATTGATCAAGCCAAAGATAATATTACGCCATGGGAATTTATACCATGGGTGTTGTCTCAATGCGCCAGCGTCGATGAAGCTAAACGACTAATTCAGAAAATGAATTTTTACGATAATAAATTTAGTGACGAACTGCCAGTTGCTGAACTACACTGGATTATTTCCGACCCAAACCATTCAATTACAATCGAATCTACTTCTGCTGGGCTAACGATTTATGATAATCCAATCGGGGTTTTAACTAATACCCCGCCGTTCCCTGCTCAACTTTTTCAATTAAATAACTATATTTCGATTTCAGCCAAAGATCCAAAAAATACTTTCGCGCCCGAACTAAAGTTATCCCGATATGGCAGTGGAATTGGCACTCGTAATTTACCGGGCGGGCTAGACTCGCAGTCCCGCTTTGTACGAGCCTGCTTTCATAAGTCGCACGCTATTTCAAACTCGGATGAAGATAATAGTATTAGTCAATATTTTCATATTTTACACTCTTGTGATCAATCACGTGGATCCAACGAAATAAAGCCTGACAACTACGAGATTACCGTATATTCTTCTGGTTATAATTTAGAAAAAGGAATCTGCTACTATACTACTTACGATAATCATCAAATCTCTGCCGTGGAAATGCATAAAACAAAATTAGACAGCAAGAAAATAATTAATTATCCGATGATTAAAACTGAACAAATTAATTATCAAACCAAAAATCGTATTCGACATATTTAATTACTTTTAGAAAATGTAAAATCCAGAAACCTGATATTTTATACAATCTTCCTCTACCCCTCCCGTGTAACGCAGCGGATGGCGAAGCCGTAGCCA
>OFGF01000110.1_pt1 | contig 80252 bp, 73 predicted proteins | sample 1521711 | NCBI WGS metagenome assembly OFGF01 (sample SAMEA3504092, study PRJEB24116) | mouse gut metagenome | biome: mouse gut; feature: mouse-associated habitat; material: faeces | place: Denmark | collected 2011 | reverse complement strand
TCCATTATACTCATAGGGCATCACCCTCTTTCGTTAGACTAGAGGGCATCCATCGAAAAATCACATTCTACTTTCTAATAAGAGCTCCTTCCTGTTGGCCAGCCAAAACCGTAGTCAGTCAGAGGGCCCCTTTGCCATCCACCCCCTATAGCTCCCTGTAGCGCCAGTAAAATAAATTTACAATTATTATACAAATATGGTATGATATTCCACAGCCCGAAATATCGATTCAGAAAGGAATAAAACCATGGATATTATTACAGCGCTTGCACAGGAGCTTAATGTTAAAAAGTACCAGGCAGAAGCAGCCGTAAAGCTTATCGACGAAGGCAACACAATCCCGTTCATCGCCCGCTACCGCAAGGAAGCTACAGGCGCGTTAAACGACGAGGTGCTGCGCAACCTCTACGACAGGCTAAATTACCTGCGGGGCCTTGAAGAAAAAAAGAACCAGGTATTAGCCAGCATTCAAGAGCAGGGTAAGCTGACCGAAGAACTGCGTGCACAGATTTTAGCAGCGGAAACGATGGTAGTTGTAGATGATCTCTACCGCCCTTTCCGCCCCAAACGCAGGACACGCGCCACGATTGCCAAAGAAAAGGGCTTAGAGCCGCTGGCAAACCTGATTTTTTTACAAAGGACAGAAAAACCAATAGAGGAAGAAGCAAATGCATTTTTGAACCCTGAAAAAGAAGTATATACCGTACAAGACGCTATTGAAGGGGCGAAGGATATTATTGCGGAATGTATTTCTGACGAAGCCGGATACCGCATCTATATCCGTGGGCTTACAATAAAAAAAGGCCGGATTGTTTCAGCTGCAAAGGATAAAGAAGCAGAATCCGTTTATGAAATGTATTACGAGTTTGACGAACCGCTCTCTAAAGTGGCAGGGCACCGCATACTCGCTTTAAACCGGGGGGAAGCAGAAAAGATACTTACGGTGAAAATAGAAGCGCCAGAGGATGAGATTTTGCGTTATCTGCACCGCCAGGCCATCCGCCGTGACAACCAGTATACTACGCCGCTCCTTGCCGATGCGGTTTCGGATAGCTATAAACGCCTGATTGCCCCTGCAATCGAAAGGGAAATCCGAAGCGCCCTGACAGAACAGGCGCAGGACGGCGCAATTAAAGTTTTTGGCAAAAATTTAGAGCAGCTTTTGATGCAGCCGCCGATTGCAGGGCAGACTGTGCTGGGCTGGGATCCTGCATTCCGTACCGGCTGCAAGCTGGCAGTTGTGGATTCTACCGGAAAAGTGCTGGATACTGTGGTCATTTACCCCACAGCGCCGCAAAACAAAGTAGAAGAATCTAAAAAAATATTAAAAAAGCTCATCCAGACATATGGCGTTACTCTGATTTCGGTGGGGAACGGCACGGCATCAAGGGAATCCGAAATGGTCATTGTGGAGCTGTTAAAGGAGATTCCCCAGAAGGTACAGTATGTGATTGTAAACGAAGCCGGGGCATCGGTGTATTCGGCAAGCAAGCTTGCGACGGAGGAATTCCCCAATTTTGATGTCGGCCAAAGGAGCGCGGCCTCGATTGCCAGGCGCCTGCAGGATCCGCTTGCGGAGCTCGTAAAAATTGATCCAAAGTCGATTGGAGTCGGGCAGTACCAGCATGATATGAACCAGAAGAAATTAGGTGAAGCGTTAGGGGGCGTAGTGGAGGGCTGCGTAAATAAGGTGGGCGTAGATTTAAACACGGCATCGGCTTCTTTATTAGAATACATTTCTGGCATCAGCAAAGCAGTGGCCAAAAACATTGTAGCATACCGGGAAGAAAACGGCAGGTTTACCGCCCGCACACAACTTCTAAAGGTCGCAAAATTGGGGCCAAAGGCATACGAGCAGTGCGCTGGATTCCTTCGGATTTCAGGAGGAAAAAACCCGTTAGACGCCACCAGCGTCCATCCGGAAAGTTATGGGGCGACAGAGAAGTTGTTAGAGAAGCTGGGGTATACAGCGGGGGATTTAAAGCAGGGGAATTTAAAAGGGATTGCAAAAAAGGCGCAGGATATAAAGAAGCTGTCAAAAGAGCTTGAGGTTGGAGAGCTAACGCTTGCGGATATTGTAAAGGAGCTTGAAAAACCCGCCCGGGATCCCAGGGAGGACATGCCAAAGCCTATTTTGCGCAATGATGTGCTGGATATGAAAGACCTTACGCCGGGCATGGTGTTAAAGGGAACGGTGCGCAATGTAATAGATTTCGGGGCTTTTGTGGATATCGGGGTCCATCAGGACGGCCTGGTACATATTTCACAGATTTGCGAACGGTATATTAAGCATCCCCTTGAGGCGGTCAGCGTGGGGGATATCGTGGAAGTAAAGGTGCTTGACGTTGATTTGAAAAAGCAGAGGATTGCGCTCACAATGAAGCTTTAGGGCGTTTTTTCGTTCTGAAAAATATCGGTAAATAGCTTTTTTAAAGTGGAAATGCCTGACATCTTATGTTATACTGAAAATATAGTTTTGAAAAAGGAAGGAGAAATAACTATGAGGGCAAAAATGATAAAAAAGATTTTGTCGGCAGGGCTGGCAGCGGCAATGATAGTTACATCGGTTCCTGCTTTGGCGCCGGCAGGGCCTGTGGAAGCAGTGGGGGACGAAACGGCTGATAACCTGCTCCGGTTATGGTACGATGAACCGGCGACAGACTGGCAGCAGCAGACCATTCCTATCGGCAACGGCGATATGGGGGCGAATATTTACGGCTCCATTGCCAGTGAACACCTGACCTTTAACGAAAAAACGCTCTGGACAGGAGGGCCGAGCACGCTGCGTCCTAATTACAATGGTGGAAATCTGGAAAATGTCGGCAGGAACGGAGCGCTGGTAAAAGAAATCCAGGATTTGTTTGCAGCGGGAAATAACCAGGCTGCATCCACTAAATGCGGTTCTTTGGTTGGAGACGGCGGACAGGGTGAATGGAACAGTTCGGTTGGTTATGGCGCATATCAGCCATGGGGCGATATTTATTTTGATTATCAGGGCTTTACAGCAGACGATGCAACCGGATATACCAGGGATTTGGATTTGAATACCGCGTTGTCAACTGTAAATTTTGAAGCGGGCGGTACGTCCTATAAAAGGGAATATTTTGTCAGCAATCCGGATAATGTACTGGCAGCAAAGCTTTCTGCGGAAGGCAGCCAGAAACTGAATCTGGACGTCCGTTTTACATCACAGCATGGTGCGGTGGCGTCTGCTTCGGGCGACACCCTTATCGTAGCGGGCGAGCTTACTGACAACCAGTTAAAATATGATTCTGTGTTAAAAGTAGTAAATAACGGAGGAAGCGTGACGGCAAACGGGAGTAAATTAGAGGTGCGCAATGCGGATTCCATTACGGTATTTGTGTCCGCGGCAACTGATTATAAGAACGATTATCCCGTATACAGGACTGGTGAAACAGCAAGCGCACTTCATGGCAGGGTAGACGGCGCCGTGAGCAGCGCAGCTGCAAAAGGATATGAGGCAGTCAAAGCAGATCATATCGAAGATTACCAGAGCCTTTATTCCCGTATGAGTTTGGATTTGGATGCCGTTGTTTCCTCAAAGGCAACTGACGACCTGCTTGTCTCTTATAAAAACGGATCTGCAAGCGAGGGCGAAAGGAGGCAGCTCGAAACCATGCTGTTTCAATATGGCAGGTATTTGACTATAGCCTCTTCCAGGGAAAATTCACAGCTCCCATCTAACCTTCAGGGTGTATGGAATAAAGATATGCGCCCGGCATGGCACGCGGACTACCACACAAATGTCAACCTCCAGATGAATTACTGGCCGACTTATGTTACGAATCTGGCAGAATGCGGTAAGCCTTTGATCAGCTATGTAGATTCCCTGCGTGAGCCGGGGCGTGTAACGGCAAAGATTTATGCAGGAATTGAGAGTACGGATGAAAACCCGGAAAACGGGTTTATGGCACATACGCAGAATAATCCATTTGGATGGACCTGCCCAGGCTGGTCATTTTCCTGGGGCTGGTCTCCGGCTGCAATGCCGTGGATTATACAAAACTGCTGGGAATATTATGATTTTACCCGGGATGAGGATTACCTAAAAGAAAATATTTATCCAATGATGAAGGAAGAAGCTACGCTTTATGATCAGATGATGATTCAGGACGCTGATGGCAAGCTGGTATCTTCCCCGTCTTATTCTCCCGAGCACGGGCCATATACCAGTGGAAATACATATGAACAGTCCTTGATCTGGCAGCTTTATGAAGACGTGATTACAGCGGCAGAAATTGTCGGGGAAACGGATACTGCCAAAATAGACACCTGGATATCCAACCAGCAAAATTTAAAAGGCCCTATTGAGATCGGGGATGATGGACAAGTCAAAGAGTGGTACGACGAAACCACGCTTGGCAGCATGGGGGGCGAAGGATTCGGCCACAGGCATATTTCCCATATGCTTGGACTGTATCCGGGCGATTTGATTACCATCAAAACACCGGAGTGGCTGGAAGCCGCAAGAGTTTCCATGGAGAATAGAACCGACGCAAGCACCGGCTGGGGTATGGGCCAGAGGATTAACACTTGGGCGAGGCTCAGGGACGGAAACCGGGCGTACAAGCTGATTACCGATTTATTTAAAAATGGCATTTACGCCAACCTGTGGGATACTCATCCGCCATTCCAGATTGACGGTAATTTTGGCTATACCTCCGGTGTGGCGGAGATGCTGCTGCAAAGCAATGTAGACTGTATCGATCTGCTTCCGGCGCTTCCGGATGTCTGGACAGAAGGCGAAGTGGAAGGGCTTGTAGCCAGGGGTAATTTTGAAGTGGGCCTAAACTGGTCCAACGGTAATTTAATAAGCGTGGGGATTACATCCAACAAAGGGAATGACGCAGTTGTCCAGTATGACAATATAGCTGTTGCGAAAGTCGTAGATCAGAATGGAAAGGCTGTGAAAACAGACAAGATTTCCGACAGCAAGATTTCATTTGCCACAGAGGCAGGCAAGAGCTATAAGATCACAGGATTCCCGGAGAAAGAAGCGATTCCAACAAACCTTGCGATTACAAAACAGGATGGGGACGAGGTGACGCTTTCCTGGGATGCAGTTTTGTCAGAAGGCGCAGTTTATAATATTTACCGCCAGACAGCAGGGGGCGGCATAACGCAGATTGCATCCGGCGTTTCGGCAACAAGCTATACCGATACCAAAGCATACGGGATTTTAGGCGCCCTGACGTATCAGGTAACAGCTGGAAGCGGCGCGTCAGAATCTAATTTAAGCGTACCTGTACAGACAAAAGAAGACGGGGATATGATAGACGATACAGACGGGCGTATTACATACGTCGGCGCATGGGGCGACTGGGAAGAAGGCGGCAATTATGCCGGAACCGTCAAATATCTGCAGAACCCGCAGGGCGGAGAAACAGCTACGCTGCCCTTTGAAGGCACCGGTGTAGAAGTCATTAGCGTATTAAACCACGATAGGGGCTTTTTGGAAATCAGTATAGATGGTGAAGTATGTGGTACCGTAGATACCTACTCAGCCAGCACCGTAAGGCAGAGCGTCATTTTCAGTAAAAAGGGGCTGGCTTATGGAGACCATACGATTACCGTGAAGGCGACTAACGAGAAAGTAAGCGGCAGCTCCGGTACAAAAGTAGAACTGGATGCATTCCGTATTTTCCGCAGTGAAATAAAAGCGCCTTCTCTTCCGTCCGGCAAAGACAGCCAGGTACTGGTTGTGGAAGACGGACGCGTCATGGCACAGTGGAAAGAGACGGAAGATGCAGAAAGCTATAACATTTATGTAGACGGCAATCTGGCAGACACGGTAGAAACACCTTATGCCTGGATTTTGACACCTACAGGGGAGTTGAAAAACGTCGTAGTAAAAGCGGTTGTCAATTCGCAGGAAGTAAATGACGGCATTGCCTTTGGCGTGATAAGCGCCATTCCTGTTTCCGGCATTAACGTAACAGAAAGGGGTAAGTCATTAAATGTAGGGGAAACATACCAGATTCAGGCATCCGTTACCCCTAAAAATGCAACCCATCAAGAGCTGGCTTTTACTACTTCTAATGAAGCGGCTGCAAAAGTAGATGCATCCGGCAAGGTTACGGCAGTTGGGGCAGGCAGAGCGGATATTACGGTTTCAAGCGTTTCCTCTCCGGACAAAACGGCAGCCGTACATATTACGGTAACTCAAAAAACAGATCCGGATCCAGGTCCTATTATCAATCCGGATCCGCAGCCGCAACCGCAGCCGCAGCCAGAGGCCCCAAAACCGCAGCCGGTAAACGCAGTCTTCACCAAAGGCGGTCTTTCGTACAAGGTAACGAAGTCCGATGCCAAAAACGGAACTGTAACCGTCCAGAAATTGACAGCTTCCGGCAAAAAGAAGAAGAAAATAACCATACCTGCAACTGTGGCGAAAGACGGCTTTACATATAAAGTAACGGCAATTGGAGAAAAAGCCTTCCAGGACAGCAAAACACTGGTAAATATAGTAATTGGATCCAATGTCACAAAAATCGGCGCAAACAGCTTTAACAAATGCAAAAAATTAAAGAGCATTCAATTTAAAGGCAAGAAAGTACCCGGCATTGGCAAAAATGCATTTAAGGGCGTAAAATCCTGCAAGATTTATTATCCTAAGAAAATGAACGCAAAGTCCCTTAAGAAAAGTATGAAAGGCGCGGGGTTAAAGAAAGCTGCTTATAAGAAAAAATAAATCTTTAAACAAAACGGTATAGCCATTCTGGTTATGCCGTTTTTTAGTAATTGCTGCAATCGCCTGTCTGCTACCGTGCTTTGCATCGGAATGCCTTTTGAGGGATTGAAAACCCAAAAATAATCCCAACCGCAATTGCCCCCGCAATTTTAAATGTTTCCATCCCTTTTAGAGCGAATGAATCCATATCGTTTATGATAAAATAATAAGATGTATAATAAATCCCTGATCCTGGCACGAGCGTAAAAATACTGGTCACAAGGTAAAGTGTCACCGGGTTTTTCCGTACAGATGCAAAAAAACGGGACACAATAGTAAGGAAAAATGTAGCAAGCAAGGAGGCGGTAACTGTTCCGCACCCAAGCCTGTAAAAGACCAGGTAGCAAATCCAGCCCAAGGCTCCGGTTAGAGAGCTAAATAAAAACTGCCCCTTCGGTACACAGAATAAAACGGCAAAGGACGACGTTGCAATCATTGCAAGCACAAACTGCAGTATCATGGCAAAACCACACCTCCTGTCAAATCTCGGTATAATATCATAACCATCCCTACGCCAAGGGCAATGCACATGGCAGTTAAAAGTGCGTCTAACAGATGGATGGCGCCGGATAAATAATCGCCGCCAAATAAGTCGCGGATAGAAGTCGTAAGCGCGATTCCCGGCAGGAGCGGTACGATACTTCCAATTACAATTTTATCCTGTAAAACAGGAAGCCCCATTCTCACAAGGGCTAGGCTCGACGCCGTTAAAAACGCACTCCCGGCGATATTTGTTAAAAATTTGGACGTGCCGTGCGCCTGCTGGCGCAGACGCAGAAATTGCAGAAAAAAGCCTAACAAGAAGGAAAAAAAAGCGTCAAGGGGCCTGCCGCCAAAAATAGAGCAAAAGCATGCACAGCCTATGCCACAGCAGGTTTTTTGTACAAACGGGCTTTGGACAGGGATTGCTTTGCAGGCATTTAGCTGTTTCCAAGCTTCATCTACACTGCACTCTCCAGCGCTGATTTCCCGGGAAAGCTGGTTGATTGCAGCTATTTTGCCCAGGTGCACGTCGCCGAGCGGGACATGGCGCACAATACTGCAGGCATCTGCCTTCTGCTCGTTGGCGCTGGCAAAAATACCGTTAGAAAGCACATAGACGTCGTATTCCTCTATGCCAAATGCATCTAAAATATGCAGGATCGTATCTTCCACACGGTAAATTTCTCCGCCGCTTCTTAAAAGTACGTCGCCGATTTCTACGGCAAGTGTCAGAATTTCTTTACTGTCAGACATTCTGCCTGTCTCCTTTCCGGTTTGTTGTTTCTGTTTTTTGCTATCCATTTTGCATAAGTTTTACTAAAAAGATACATACTACTCAAAAGAAATTGAGAAGGAAGTGATCAGGATGAACCGAAAATTATACCGTCTTTGTCTGGTCATGGTGATAATGGCCGCTGTACTTTCCGGCATCTTATATTACAGGGTGCTGAAAAAGAAAACAGCTACCCCGCAGGAGGGGATATTTGTGTGGGAGGAGCTTATGGGGAGCGGATGCATATGAGCGCAAACGATGAAACAGTATATATTAAAATTGATCAAAACGTGCTTGTATTTGACAGGAATATCACCATAGGCGATATTGCTGCTATTACCAGCTCCAATGAAACAATGGTACGCCAGATTAAACAGAAAAAATTTTATACGTTCCAGCCCCCGCCCGCATCCAAAAAGAATGTTAAAATTCAGCGTGAAATTTTTTCTGTCCTTAAGGTTGTGGAGCTTATCCATCAGGATTATCCTAATGCTGAAATCCAAAACGAAGGCGAATCGGATTTTATTTTAGAATACCGGATGGGCCAGACAGCGCCCGGCTGGGTGGATTACATTAAGACGGCGGCGCTTTGCCTGGTGGTGTTTTTCGGCGGCGCGTTTACAATTATGTCGTTTAACAATGATATTGGCATAACGGAGCTGTTTGGAAAGTTTTACGAGCAGGTGATGGGCGCAGAGCAAAGCGGCGTAACGGAATTGGAGGTCATGTACTGCATCGGCCTTGCGATCGGCATTTTAGTATTTTTTAACCATTTTGGGAAGCATAAAATCACCCCCGATCCCACTCCAATCCAAGTTCAGCTACGGAAATATGAGAAGGATGTGGATACTACTTTTATCCAGAACGCTGGAAGGGGAGGAAAAGAAATAGATGTTGATTAACCATATTCTGCTTGGGGGGCTCGGGCTAATGTTCGGATTTGCGGCAGCTGGAGGGACATTTGCCCTGATTGTGGCGATCAGCGTAGTACCCCGGATTATCGGTATGAGCCGTACGGCGGCGCATGTGCTCTTTTATGAGTCCATGGTTATGCTGGGAGGGGTCCTTGGGAATATTGTGACTGTATTTCCGCAACTGCCTATTCCGTTTGGGAGGCCCATGCTGGCGCTTTTTGGGCTTGGCAGCGGTATTCAGGTGGGCTGTCTGGTGATGGCTTTGGCGGAGATTATGAATGTGTTTCCGATTGTATTCCGGAGGCTGAAGTTAAAGAGGGGATTGTCCCTGGTTATAACTGTGCTTGCGGCGGGAAAGGTGATAGGAGGCCTTTTTTATTTTTTCCGGCAGATGGGGTAGTTTTGATGACCTAATTGACGCAGGCGGGCAATACGGGTTACAATGGCTAAAACAGGAGGGGATAACATATGGTTACATTAGTTGCAAGGCAGAGTATTATTATCAAATGCAATATGCAGACGTCTGTGCTGCTTGGGAATTATGAATTTTATTATGCGGCGGGGCTTTTTTGCCGTCTGCGCCATATCGAGGTGGACGCGGATATTCTGCCTGGTGAACTCAAAGAAAAGATCTTGCCAGCATTAAAAGAATCAAAGCTGGATGATCCGAAGGAACGGTATTTGGTAAATATGCTGCTTGGATACGAGCCTGCCGAAGAGTATGAAACGCATATGAAAGAGCTCTTGCGCTGGGGGCTTTTAGAAGAGCGGATCTGGCAGGTAAATTAAGAGAGGAAGAGAGGAAGGAAGATTGGCTAAAGAAAAGAAAATAAGCCCGCAGAAAGCGGAGGAACAAAAGGCATACAACGAATATGTAAAAGAAATCACGCCGACCCATTCACTGCCCAAAAATATGGCAAAGGCGTTTGTAGCAGGCGGGCTTATCTGTATGGTTGGGCAAGGGATTTTGCAGTATTGCAGTACTTTAGGGTTTGACAAGGATACAGCCGGAAGCTGGTGCAGCTTGCTTTTGATACTGTTAAGCGTAGTTTTGACGGGATTTAACCTGTATCCGAAATTTGCTAATTTTGGCGGAGCGGGTGCGCTTGTCCCAATTACCGGGTTTGCCAACTCGGTGGCGGCGCCATGTATTGAGTTTAAGAAAGAGGGTCAGGTATTTGGAATCGGGTGTAAAATTTTTACGATTGCTGGGCCTGTGATTTTATATGGGGTGTTTAGTTCCTGGGTCCTGGGGCTATTGTATTGGGCCGGCAGGCTCCTGGGCTGGTTTTAACCCCGGCAGCATTAATATTGCACCGCGGCAAAGCGGCGGACAGTACTTGCGTGCGGCGGCAAAATATGGTAATGTCAGTGCAGGCTTTGGTTTTTTGGCCAGTAGCCAGGATATGTGGGATGTAAGGCCTAAGGTAAAAAGATCCTTTCTGTCACCACGTATTCTGGGTGCTGGCTGGGCCATTTTGTGGCGGGGCCATAACGGCATGCCCAATACTGGTTTGCACAAGGAGGGATTGGATGCGTCTGGATAAACTACTGGCAGATATGCAGGCAGGGACCAGGAGTGATGTAAAACGGCTGATAAAGCAGGGCGCTGTCACAGTAGATGGCAGCAATAAGGTAAGTCCAAAACAGCAGGTAGATCCGGCAGTGCAGAAGGTTTGCTGTTTGGGGGAAGAGGTACGGTACCAGGAATTTGTGTACTATATGTTTTATAAGCCGGGGGATTGTGTCACGGCACGGCATGATGCTTTACATAAAACGGTGATGGACTATATTCCGGATAAACGAAAAGGGCTCTCCCCGGTAGGCAGGCTGGATTTGGATACAGAAGGGCTGCTTTTGATTACAGATGACGGGATGCTCTCCCATAATTTGCTAAGTCCCGTAAAGCATGTGGAAAAGGTCTATGAAGCCAAGGTTTTGGGCAGGGTGACAGACAAAGAGGTAGAAGCTTTTAAAATGGGGCTTGATATCGGGGATGATTCCCTGACAAAGCCGTCAGGGCTTACGGTGTTGGCAAAAGGGGATGTTTCAAAGGTGCGCGTTGTGCTGACCGAGGGGCGTTTCCATCAGGTAAAGAGGATGTTTTCGGCGGTTGGCATGCAGGTGCTTTTTCTAAAACGCGTTGCAATGGGAGGGCTTTGGCTAGACGATGCGCTTGTACCGGGAGAATACAGGCAGCTTAAGGAAGAAGAAAGGAAACTGCTTGGGGTTCAAATAACCAGTGGAAGCAGGAGGGGGAATGGGTAATGGAATTTCGGCCATGTATTGATATACATAACGGTAAAGTAAAACAGATAGTTGGGGGCAGTTTAACCGACATAGATAATAAGGCGCAGGAAAATTTTGTGTCAAAGCAGGATGCGTCATTTTATGCGCAGTTTTATAAACAGGACGGCATAAAAGGGGGCCATGTTATCCTGTTAAACCATGCTGGCAGTATGTACTATGAAGCGACAAGGCAGCAGGCGTTTTCTGCCCTGGGCGCCTATCCGGGGGGGCTGCAGGTGGGCGGCGGCATTTGTGCGGAAAATGCCAAGGACTTTCTTGCGGCTGGCGCAAGCCATGTAATTGTGACTTCTTATGTATTTTCTGGAGGCAAGGTCAATTATGAAAATCTGCAAAAGCTGGTGCGCATAACAGGAAAGGGGCGTTTGGTACTGGATTTAAGCTGTAGGATGGGGGAGGACGGCGCGTATTATATTGTAACGGACCGCTGGCAGAAATTTACCAGTGAAAAAATTTCCCGGGAGCTTCTGGAGCGCTTAAGCGTATACGCGGATGAATTTCTAATCCACGCGGTTGATGTGGAGGGGAAGGCGCAAGGCATTGAGGTTCCGCTTGTACGGCTTTTGGGAAGCTGGGGCAAAATCCCAGTTACCTATGCGGGGGGGATCGGAAGCTTTGCAGATTTAGAGGAGCTGAAACAGGAAGGAAAAGGGCGGTTAAATGCAACCGTCGGGAGTGCGTTAGATTTGTTCGGAGGCACAATGGAGTATAGGAAGGTGCTGTCGTTTTGCATGGCGGGCTGATTGGAAATATAAAAGAAAGGGGCGGCGAATAATGAATACATATACGAGACAGGATATCATTCGGATTGTTGAAGAGGAGGGGGTGGAATTTATCCGCCTGCAGTTTACAGATATGTTCGGGACGTTAAAAAACATGGCGGTTACGTCTAGCCAGCTTGAAAAGGTATTAAATAACGAGTGTATGTTTGACGGTTCTTCTATAGAAGGCTTTGTACGCAGCGGGGAGTCGGATATGTACCTGCACCCGGATTTGGACACCTTTGTCACTTTTCCCTGGCGTCCGCAGCAGGGAAAAGTGGCGCGCATGATATGTGATATTTTCCGCCCGGATCATTTGCCGTTTCCGGGGGATCCCAGATATATTCTGAAAAAAACTATTGCCGAAGCGAAAGATTTGGGGTATCGTTTTGATGTAGGGCCGGAATGTGAATTTTTCTTATTCCATACTGATGAGAACGGGCAGCCTACGACAATTAGCCATGAAAAAGCGGGCTATTTTGAACTAGGCCCAGTGGATTTGGGGGAAAATGCAAGGCGTGATATGGTGCTTGCATTGGAGGAAATGGGATTTGAAATCGAAGCGTCATACCATGAGTCTGCCCCGGCCCAGCATGAAATTGATTTTAAATACAGCGAGGCGCTTGAAGCGGCGGATAATATTATGACGTTTAAGCTGGCGGTAAAAACGATTGCCAAACGGCACGGCTTATTTGCCAGCTTTATGCCAAAGCCTAAATCCGGAATCAATGGATCGGGAATGCATGTTAATATGTCGCTTTTAAAGGATGGCAGGAATTTATTTGACGGCCCGTCCGGGCAGCTGGGCTTAAGTAAAGAAGCGTTTTATTTTATCGGCGGTATTTTAAGGCATATAAAAGGCATGTCCTTAATCACGAACCCCCTTGTTAATTCATATAAGCGCCTGGTACCGGGATATGAAGCCCCGGTTTATATTGACTGGCCGGCAGTAAAGGAAAGCCCGCTAATACGGATTCCCGCAGCGCGGGGCGAAGGCACGCGCATTGAGCTGCGCAGCCCCGATCCTTCGGCAAACCCGTATTTGGTACTAGCGCTATGCCTTGCCGCGGGCTTAGACGGCATACAAAACAAAATTATGCCTCCGGCAGCTATTTCGGAAAACGCGTTTCAGATGTGCCCTGAGGAAAAAGAAGCGCTTGGGGTGCAAGCCGTGCCTGCGGATTTGGGGGAAGCCATCCGGGAATTTGAAAAAGATACATGGATAAGGCAGGTGCTGGGATCACATATCAGTGAAAAATATTCAAGGGCAAAAAAAGCTGAATGGGTTCAGTACAATAAACAGGTGACGGAATGGGAAATCAATGAATATTTATATAAAATATAACGTGGTATACGGCCATGAAAATATTGATTGTATTTCCAAAGGAAGAAAACGGCATGTATATCAAGCGCATCCTGCAGCAAAATGGGTATGAGATCTGCGCAGTCTGCACAGCAGGCGCGCAGATACTGCAGCATGCACATGAGCTGCCCGGCGGGATTGTAGTCTGTGGGTACCGGTTTATGGATATGGCGTATTCAGAGCTGCGGGATGATCTGCCGCCCCAGTTTCAGATGCTTCTTTTGGCGTCCGCAGCTGTTTGTGAGGGTGTGGGCGAGCAGGATGTGGTATGTCTGCGCATGCCGCTTAAAGTACATGAGCTGCTGGATACGGTGCAGATGATGTCGGCCTGCCTGCCGCAAGGGAAAAGGGCAGGCAGGAAGCGGACAAAGGAAGAGGAACGGGTGCTTGGCCAGGCAAAAGGGATATTGATGGAGAGGAACCATATGACAGAGCAGGAGGCGCACCGCTATTTGCAGAAGCGGAGTATGCAAAGCGGGGTAGGGATTGTGGAAATGGCCCAGATGGTGCTTATGATGCGGTGATTGGCGCGGATGGCTGGTATTTTAGAAAGGATGGATCATGAAGTTTACAAAAATGCATGGAATTGGGAATGATTATGTGTACGTGGATTGCTTTAGGGAAACGGTGGAGCATCCTTCGGAGGTGGCAAAAAAGATCAGCGACCGCCATTTTGGGATCGGATCGGATGGGCTGATTTTGATTAAGCCATCGGAGCATGCGGATTTTAAAATGGATATGTATAATGCGGACGGCTCAAGTGGGGAGATGTGCGGCAACGGGATCCGCTGTGTGGCAAAGTTTGTATATGACAAGGGGCTTACAGATAAGGGGCGGATCAGCGTGGAAACGCCAAGCGGTGTTAAGATGCTGGATTTATCCGTAGAAGGCGGGAAGGTGGCATTTGTAAAGGTGGATATGGGCGCCCCCGGGCTTACGGCAAAGAAGATCCCGGTAGTTGCAGATACGGACGAAGTAGTAGGGCAGCCCCTTTGTGCCGGAGGGGAGGAATATATTGTCACCTGTGTATCTATGGGAAATCCGCACTGTGTGGCGATTTTGCAGGAGGATGTCAGAGGGCTGGATTTGGAGAAGGTTGGGCCTTTGTTTGAAAAGCATGAACGCTTTCCTAAACGTGTGAATACCGAATTTGTGAACGTACTGGACGAAGAAACAATCCGTATGCGCGTTTGGGAGCGCGGCTCGGGCGAGACACTGGCATGCGGGACAGGAGCCTGTGCGGCGGCTGTGGCGGCTGTGTTAAACGGGAGGACGAAAGATGAGGTTACGGTGAAGTTAGCCGGGGGGGATTTGCGGATCCAGTGGGATCGGAAGGAAAATGTGGTTTATATGACAGGGAGGGCGGAAACGGTGTTTGAGGGTGAGATTGAGCTGTAGGCAGAAGCCCCTTTCTTCCTGCCCGAAGGCCGTATAACTGGCAGAAAAAATTTTTAAAGATTAAATTACAGTAAAGGAGAAATCATATGTTTCAGATTAATACCAATTACCAGAAGTTACCAGGGAGTTATTTGTTTAGCACGATTGCGAAAAAAGTAAATGCCTACTCTTCCGCCCATCCGGAGACAAAAATAATCCGCCTTGGCATTGGGGATGTGACACAGCCGATTGCGCCGGCAATTATTGCCGCGATGCATAAGGCTGTAGATGAAATGGGCAATGCGGATACGTTTCATGGCTATGCGCCGGATCTTGGGTATGATTTTTTGAGGAAAGCGATTGCGCAGAATGACTACCGCGATAGGGGATGCGATATTTCGGAGGATGAGATTTTTGTATCGGACGGGGCCAAGAGCGATTCGGCGAATATCCAGGAGCTGTTTGCTGCGGATTCTAAGATTGCAGTGTGTGATCCGGTTTATCCGGTTTATGTGGATTCCAATGTGATGGCGGGGCGTACCGGGACATATGATCCGGATACGGAACGCTGGAGCAATGTGATTTATATGCCGTGTACAGCAACAAATCATTTTGTACCGGAATTTCCGCAGGAGACGCCAGATTTAATCTATTTGTGCCTGCCGAATAACCCGACTGGGACGACGCTTACGAAGGGGCAGCTTCAAGGATGGGTCGATTATGCGAACCGGGTGGGCGCTGTTATTATTTATGACGGGGCTTATGAAGCTTATATTTCGGAACCGGATGTGGCACACTCTATATATGAGTGTGACGGGGCCAAAACTTGCGCCATAGAACTTAAAAGCTTTTCAAAGAACGCAGGGTTTACCGGCGTACGTTTAGGATATGCAGTTGTGCCAAAAGAGCTAAAGTGCGGCGGCGTATCCCTGCGTGACATGTGGGCAAGGCGGCACGGGACCAAATTTAACGGCGCACCGTATATCGTGCAGCGTGCAGGGGAAGCCGTCTATTCTCCGGAAGGAAAAGCCCAGCTAAAGGGACAGGTTGCCTACTATATGAAGAATGCAGCGGCAATCAAGCAGGACCTTAAGGAAGCCGGATATACTGTATTTGGCGGAACCAATGCCCCTTATATCTGGTTAAAGACGCCTGAAGGCATGACATCCTGGGACTTTTTTGATCATTTGCTTGAACATGCGAATGTCGTAGGGACACCAGGCTCTGGCTTTGGACCAAGCGGCGAAGGGTATTTTAGGCTGACTGCATTTGGGACATATGAAAATACGCTGGCGGCATTGGAGCGTATCCGTCAATTGTAAAACAGTAACAGGAGGACAATATGTTATATATAGGAAGCCATATATCAGCATCGAAGGGCTACGAGGCAATGGGCAGACAAGCCCTTAAGCTGGGCGCAAATACATTTGCGTTTTTCACACGTAACCCCCGTGGTGGCAAAGCCAAAGATATTGATGAAACAGATGTAGCTAAATTCCTTGCTATTGCAGACGGACATGACTTTGGAAAGCTGGTAGCCCATGCCCCGTATACACTAAACGCCTGCGCTGCAAAAGAGGATATCCGTGATTTTGCAAAAAGGACGATGAAAGACGATTTGCTCCGTATGGAATATATCCCTGGGAATTACTATAATTTCCATCCCGGCTCACATGTAGGGCAGGGCAGCGAAGAGGGCATCGCCTTAACGGCTTCTCTTTTGAACGAAGTGCTGTCCCCTGATCAGGCGACTACTGTGCTTTTAGAAACAATGGCAGGCAAGGGTACAGAGATCGGCAGGAATTTCGAAGAGCTGCGCGCTATTTTGGATCAGGTCAGGCTGGATGGGAAAATGGGCGTCTGCCTTGACACCTGCCACGTTTGGGACGCCGGGTATGATATTGTAAACGATTTGGACGGTGTATTAGATACGTTTGATCACATTATTGGGCTTGGGCGTTTAAAGGCAATCCATATGAATGACAGTATGAACCCCCTTTCGGCCCACAAAGACCGGCATGAAAAAATTGGCGAAGGCCATATTGGGTTAGAAACTATGAAACAGGTGATAAACCACCCTGCGCTTAAGGGCCTTCCCATTATACTGGAAACCCCAAACGACGAAGCAGGGTACGCAAAAGAAATAGCGCTGCTTAAAAGCCTGTACGAAGGATAATTTTTGGTTGAACTTTCCAAACATAAAAAAATGGATTTGCACCATACTATATCTAGGATAAACAAAACAGCGTTTATCCAAATACAAAAAACCGGCGCAGCCGGAGAAAAAACTATGGAGGTGCAATACCATGGCAAGTTCAAGTAGAGGAAACAGAGTAGAAGTTCCTGAAGCAAAAGAGGCATTAAACCGTTTTAAACAGGAAGTAGCGTCTGAAATCGGTGTACCGTTGAAGGAAGGATACAATGGGGACCTTACCTCTGCACAGGCAGGTTCTATCGGCGGTGAAATGGTCCGCAAGATGATCCGCAGCCAGGAAGAGAAAATGACATCTTCTAAATAAGCAGTAAAACGTTACAACAGATAAAAAGGAAAAGGAGAGGCGGAATGCGAAACCGTAGTGTTTGGCATTCCGCCTTTTCCAAATTCCTTTGAAGCTTTTTGTATAAAATGCATAAAAATAGCTGGAATAAATTGTAACATTTGTGAACACTTATGGCGTTGGCTGTGATAGTATAATAGCTGTAAAACCCCCCAATACCTTATATATATTTTTTGTTTTACTATACCCCATAGTAAAATACCTTCTCCTAAAAGAAGCAGCATTAAAAGCTGCTTTCTTTTTTTGGAAAAAAACAAACTTTTTAATGAAAACAGGTATAAATCCGGAATTTTCCCATAGAATTATATAATCGGGAGACAGTTGCATATAATAGATTATTAAGAATTCCGGAGGGGTCATATGCATCATAAAAAAAGGGTACAAAGGGCGCTTTTCTTATTATTGGTAACATCAGCCTGTTTTTCGGCACAGGTAAAGCTTTCGGCAGAAAATGCAGATACGTTTATTGCAGCGGAATATGCTTCGTATTGCGAGGAAATCGGCGGGGAGTACGGGATTTGCCCGGAGCTGCTAGAAGCAATCATGGAATCGGAGTCTTCCGGCAACCCCCAGGCACAGAACGGCAACTGCAAAGGGCTTATGCAGATTAATATGCTCTACCACAAGGACCGTATGCAAAAATTAGGCATAGAAGATATTTACGATGCAAAAGGGAATATTATGCTTGCGGCAGATTATCTGGCGGAGCTGTTCCGAAAGCACGGCGATATTGGGACAGTACTAATGGTTTACAACGGCAGCAGGGATGCCATAATGCGGGGGAAACAGGCCGATTACACTGAATATGCAGAAAAAATTATGAAGCGTTCCGAACAATTGGAGCGCCAGCACCGGAAATGATTGCGTTTCCGGTGTTTTTTTATTATAATACATTTAAAAAGAGCCTAAAAACTACAGAGAGTGAGAATACGGAGGGAGTATGGAAAAAATACCTTATGAGGCAGTGGGATTTGCCTTTCCGGATGAAAAGATGATGGAAAAGGCGCTCAAAGAAGCGGAGGGGATCCGCTATGTTAAAAATAGTGCGGATCTTACCGATCCTGAGGTGGTATTTCGGGTATACCGCCAAATGGTCAGCCAGCGCTTGTTTGAGACGCCAGTGGGATATGCGTTTTTGTATGAGCTGCAGGAATACTTATGGACAAACCCTTCTATCAACAATGACACAATTCCACCCATCCCTGTTGCCGCCCCGGCAGCAGCCCCGCCTGCCCGCCAAATGCCCCGCCGGCAGCTGCCGGAGGCACAACCTAGGGCCAGGACCGAAGTGAAAACTAAAATTGTCCATAAGACAGAGGTCAAAAACGTAGATTATAAGCTCAAATTTAAAACCTGCCTGTCGGTCTGCGTGGTGCTTCTTTTAATTGTAATCGGAATGTTTGCGGTAACTGCTACCAGCGGCAATATCAACATTATCAATTATGAGAATGCCTTGATTGAAAAATACGAACACTGGGAAGCCCAGCTGAAAGAGCGTGAGGACAAATTAAAGGAAAAGGAGGGTGTGTCTGGTATCTAAAACATATTTTTTTCATATTTGCCTGTTAAAATGGGCTTAAAAACGAGAAATGAGGAGCTGCGATGGAGAAAATAAAAGTATTAGTGGTAGACGATGAGAGCAGGATGCGCAAACTAATCCGGGATTTTTTGATCCGGGACAATTTTGAGGTTCTGGAAGCAAGCGATGGTGAGGAAGCGCTTGATTTGTTTTATAGGGATAAGGACATTGCATTAATTATTTTGGATATTATGATGCCCAAAATTAATGGCTGGGATGTCTGCCGGGAGATCCGGGAAACCTCCAAGGTTCCAATAATTATGCTGACGGCCAAGGGTGATGAAAACGATGAGCTACAGGGGTTTGATTTAGGTGTAGACGAATATATTTCCAAACCTTTTAGCCCTAAGATCCTGGTTGCCCGTGTCGGCGCAATTTTACGCCGGGCGAACCGGGTGGCGGAGGAAGACGCTATAGATATCGGCGGCATTATTATGGATAAGGTGGCGCACTTAGTGACTGTGGACGGGGAGCGTGTGGAGCTTAGCTTTAAGGAGTTTGAGCTGCTTGCCTATTTTATAGAAAACCGTGGAATTGCCCTTTCGCGGGAAAAGATTTTAAACCATGTCTGGAATTATGATTATTTTGGAGATGCCAGGACGATTGATACGCATGTGAAAAAGCTGAGGAACAAGCTGGGGCAGCGCGGGGAGTATATTAAGACGATTTGGGGGATGGGGTATAAGTTCGAGGTGAATGAGTACTAGTACTCCATCCGGCCAGAAATTGAAGTCTGAAACATCTGTTTCGCACCATTGAGTCGTTAAAATTTCTAGACGATGCCACCGCATCGCCGTCGAAATTTTGCCTTGCACTGGCACAAAGCAGATGGTTCCAAACTTCAATTCCTGTTCGGATGGAGTACTAGTTGGGAAATGCCGGGGCGCAGCCGTATGCAGTGTATGGAAAATTTTTATATAAGAGAAAGTAAAGCAAATTATAAATGGTGAAAGGGATATATTAAGCAACCAGCTGCTTTGGTGTGTGGCGGTTGCTTTTTTGTATTAGAGCGTGTTAAAGGGTGGCTGACGGAAGGTCCGTCAGACAGGGGAAGGGTTTTATGGCATAGCCCGCAACTGTGTATTTACTGTGAAACCAATTGAACCCCTTCCTTATCTCTGTTAAAATATATAATATCAGATGATAAATCCCAAGGAGAATATTAAAGTGCGTGATATCAGGAACAAACAAGTAAAACATTCCCTTACTTTGCAGTATACAGGTACGATTTTGGGCATGGTAGCGGGTACTGTGCTGCTCTGCTGGTTTTTGAATAATACTTTTTTGGAGGATTACTACATTTATAACAAGCAGAATGCCATGCTGGAAGGCTTTTCTACTATTGATGCCAAAAGCGCGGCTGGCATATTGGACAGCGCTGGGTTTGATGTCGGTTTTGAGAAAATTTGCGAAAATGGCAATATTGCAATTTTAATTATCAGTGCGGACGGTACGGTGATAAGGACTTCCGTTAATGATACTGAGTCGCTTCGCATACAGTTTATGGATGTGCTCTTTTCTAGTTCTAAGGGGACTTCTACGGAGCTGCTTGAAAAGACCAACAACTATTTTTTGTTACGCCAGGTGGATACAAGGCATAAGTCTGAGTACCTGGTGCTGTGCGGTACATTAGCGGACGGCAATGTGATTTTTATGAGGACGGCGCTTGAGAGTATCCGCGAGAGCGCTGGGATTTCTAACCGCCTCTTATCATATATTGGAATTGCAGCTGTTATTTTAAGCGTTGTTATTAGTATTTTTGTTTCCCGCAAAATTGCAAGGCCTATTCTTGAGCTTACTGAAATTTCCAGGCGTATGACGAACCTCGATTTTAATGCCAAGTACAATGGCAAGGGGGAAAATGAAATAGACCTTTTAGGCGAGCATATCAACCAGATGTCAGAAACGCTTAAAAGCACGATTTCGGAGCTTAAAAGCGCCAATAACGAGCTGCAGATGGACATTGAAAAGAAGACTAAGATCGATGAAATGCGAAAGGATTTCCTTTCTAATGTTTCCCATGAGCTAAAGACCCCGCTTGCATTAATCCAGGGGTACGCGGAGGGGCTGCAGGAATGCATCAATGATGACGAAGAGAGCAGGAATTTTTATTGTGAGGTCATTATGGATGAAACGGATAAAATGAACCAGATGGTTAAAAAGCTCCTCACATTAAACCAGCTTGAGTTTGGGAATGATACAGTGGCGATGGAAAGGTTTGATTTGACGGAATTGATACGGGGCGTTATCCAGGCATCTTCTATTTTGTTAAAACAAAACGGGATCAGCCTCACATTTAACACGGATATGCCGATGTATGTATGGGCGGACGAATTTAAGGTGGAAGAGGTTGTTACGAATTATTTGAGCAATGCTATCCATCATACTGATTTTGAAAAGAGGATTGATATTAAGTATACGCAGAACGGGGATTATGTCCGTGTGAGCGTTTTTAATACCGGCAAGCCTATTCCGGCTGAAGATATCGGGAATATCTGGGTGAAATTCTATAAGGTGGATAAGGCAAGGACCAGGGAATACGGCGGCAGTGGGATAGGGCTTTCGATTGTTAAGGCTATTATGGACTCCTTCCACCGGGAATGCGGTGTGATAAACCATACGGACGGCGTGGAATTTTGGTTTGAATTAGATACAAAAAATAATTAACAGTTGCCCATTCCCCAAAAAAATGTTAAAATTGTTATAATTTTTACAGATCAAGTTTATGCAGTGGAGGCAGAGGATGAAAGGTTCAAAGATGAAGATTGCTGCAACGCTGGTTGCGGCGGCTGTTACACTGGGCGGCTGTGGAGAAGCCCTTTATGAAATGACACCTGAGGAACAGGAGGCGGTTGTCAGCTACGCTTCGCATGCGGTGGCAAAATTTAACAATTTCCAGAAAGACGGGGAAGTGTTTGTAAGGAAGGATATTCTGGAGGAAGGTACAGATACGCAGGAGAAGGCGCAGGATGTGCAGACGCCCCCGGAAGATGGGGCTGCCGGGAATACGGATGCTGCACCAAAGACAGACGATTCTCAGGATGGAGCGGAAAATGCCGGCAGCCCGTCCGCACCGCAGGGCCAGGAAACAGAAAGCTCGTCTACCATCGGAGAAGCGCTTGATTTGGGTGTGATACGTGCAGATTTTATGGGAAGCAGCCTGTGCGCTACATATGAAAAGTCCGCATCTTATGCTGTTGACGCACCGCCCGGCTCACAGCTTTTGGTACTGAATGTGAAGCTTGTGAACCAGTCGTCCGAAGATCTTGCCATTGATATATTAGCGATGACCCCAGCATTTTCGGTGACGGTGAATGGGGAGTATACGGCAGCGGCACAGACGACAATTCTTCCGAACGATCTGTCTACATTCCAGGGCAGCCTCTTGGCGGGGGAGTCGGGCGATACGGTGTTATTGTTTGAGATCCCACAAGAGATAAGTGCGGTTTCTGATCTTTCGCTGAAAGTCACAATGAACGGCAGCCAGAATACGATTAAATTATAAAAAACTTAAAAAAATAATATACAATGGCCTTATTTGTGTTATAATGGATACATTGAGAACGCAGAAACATATGTGTGCCGGGAGGGAAAAGCTATGGATTCAAACATACTGTTGGAAAGTGGAACAAACGAACTGGAAATACTGGAATTTACGTTGGGGGGCAACCGCTATGGTATTAATGTCGCAAAGATCCGCGAGATTTTATCATACCAGCCGGTTACGCCGATACCGCATTCCAATCCAAGTGTAGAGGGCATTTTCATGCCAAGGGATATTATGATTACAGTTATCAGCCTTAAGCGGTGTATTGGTATCCCGGAGAATGATGACGAGAAAAAAGGTTTATTTATCATTACAAATTTTAACAAGCTAAATGTCGCTTTTCATGTGGATGAAGTGCTTGGCATCCACAGGGTATCCTGGCAGAGCATCATCAAGCCGGACTCTACGATTAACAACGACAGCGGGGTATCGACTGGTGTTGTAAAGCTGCAGGATAACCTGATTGTCATTTTGGATTTTGAGCGGATTGTAACGGATATCAGCCCGGAAACAGGGCTTAAGATTTCCGATGTGGAAGAATACCAGGGCAGGGAACGCAGGGACTGCCAAATATTGGTGGCTGAGGATTCACCGTTCTTAAGCAAGCTGATCACGGATTGTTTAAAGAAGGCGGGATATACAAAGATTATTGTTACAGCGAACGGGCAGGAAGCGTGGGATCGCGTATGTGAATATAAGCAAAACGGCACGCTTGACGATATGGTGCATTGTGTCATTACGGATATTGAGATGCCGTTAATGGATGGGCACCGCTTGACTAAGCTAATGAAGACAGACGAAGAATTAAAACACATACCACTGATTATTTTTTCTTCCCTTGTCAACGACGAAATGCGCCGCAAAGGGGAACAGCTTGGTGCGGATGCGCAGTTGACCAAACCAGAAATAGGTGATTTGGTCCGGACGATTGACGCGCTGATTGAAGCAAACAGAGGAGCCATAGGAGCAGAAGGATTAGAATAGTTGAGGGATGTGATACACCATCACATCCCTTGATGGGTTTCATACAGGAGGGATTGCTGTGAGCAGAACTGAGGATTATCTTGACTCTTTATTGAATAATGTTACTCCAGAGAGGAAAGCAGAATCGAAGAGGAAAAGACGCAAAAGGACTGCTGATTTTGAAGAAGATTTTGAACAGGAATTAAGCGGTGTGGGCAAGGATGGCTTTATTTCAGATTTTGAAGCTGATTTGGAAGGTTCCGGGGATACAAACGGGGCAGACGACAGCTTTTTTGACGATTTGGAAGGCATTATCAACAATATAAACGAACAGCCCGGCAGTGAACCGGGGGATGAGCCTGCAGACAGCCCTGTGGAACCGGAAGAAGACGGATTTGAAATCAATACGCTGGCTGACGATACCTGGACGGAAGAAGTAAAGCAAAAGGAAGAGCAGCCAAAAGTAGAGCTTGTGGAAGATATGGCACAGCTGGACGAACTGCTGGAAGAAGAAAACAGCAGCCGGAAAGAAAAGCCCGATAAGAAGAAAAAAACAGGATTTTTTAAAAAGCTTGGTTCGGCGCTGTTTGGCGAAGACGAGGATGAACTGCCGCAGGAGAAAGAAGGGCCGGCTGAGACAAAAAGCGCTTCGGAGGAAGCCGGCTATTCTGGCTTAGACGATGAGCAGCTTCAGATTTTACAGGAACTTGATATGGCAGGTGCAGACGAACCTGCGCCCGCACCAACAGAACAGCAAAAAGGGAAAAAGAAAAAAGAGAAGAAAATGAAAAAAGAAAAGAAGCCAAAAGAGAAAAAACCTAAAAAAGAGAAAAAACCTAAAAAAGAAAAACCCAAGAAAGAGAAGGCTCCTAAGAAACCAAAGGAAGTGGATTTATCTCCGCCGCTTCCCAAGGTGCCAGTGATCCTAATCTTTATTATGGCCGTCTCAGCAGGGGCGTTTGTGCTGATTAGCTCGAACCTGACGGGTTATTCTTCCAGCATAGCCGCGGCAAAGCAGGCATATAATTCCCAGGATTATGTGGAAGCATACCGCCAGATGGCAGGCTTAAAGGCCAAGGAAGAAGATACCGAGTTTAACGGGCGGGTAACATTGCTTGCCGGGGTTCAGGGTGAAATCAACAAAGGCAATGCATTGTATGACAACAAACAGTTTACGATGGCATTGGATGCATATATCTGCGCATTGGGAAGGTATGACGCCAATTATAGTGAAGCTTCGGAATACGGCGCGCAGGCGGAATACGACGTCTTAGCATCCCAGGCAGAAGCGCAGATAGCAGAGAAATTTGGTGTCAATGCCAAAGACGCACGGGAGATTTACGGCCTGGAGGATCGTACGGAGTATACGGTTCGGATTTATAATATTGTAAAAGCATTAGGGCTTAATGATAAATAACGGGGAAACTATATGATTGCAATTTTAGATTACGATGCCGGCAACTTAAAAAGCGTGGAAAAAGCGCTAGGGTTTTTAGGGGAGGAAAGCATCATTACACGGGACAGGCGCGAAGTGGAACAGGCAGATAAGCTGATTCTGCCTGGCGTCGGCTCGTTTGGTGCGGCAATGCGGCAGTTAAAAAAATATGAAATAGACAAGATGCTGCAAGAAGCTGTGGCAGAAGGAAAGCCTTTGCTGGGTATTTGCCTGGGGCTGCAGCTTTTGTTTGAGGAAAGCGAAGAAAGCCCAGGGGTAAGGGGCCTTGGTATTTTAGAGGGTCAGATTCTCAAAATTCCGGAGAAAGAGGGTCTAAAAATACCGCATATTGGATGGAACAGCCTGCAGTTGATGCGAAATGGCAGGCTGTTTTTGGATATTGCGCCAGAATCCTATGTATATTTTGTGCATTCCTATTATTTAAAAGCAAAAGATGAGAAGATTGTTACGGCGGCTACGGAATACGGTACATATATCCACGCTTCCGTGGAATGCAATAACGTATTTGCATGCCAGTTCCATCCGGAGAAGAGCAGTGCGGCCGGACTAAAGATCTTGTCAAATTTTGCAGCTATACAGAGGGGGGATGGCTGATGTTTACTAAGAGGATTATCCCTTGTCTGGATGTCAATAAAGGCAGGGTGGTAAAAGGCGTTAATTTCGTGAACCTAAGGGATGCCGGGGATCCGGTTGAAATCGCGGCGGCATATGATAAGGCAGGCGCGGATGAAGTTGTTTTTTTGGATATAACGGCCTCTTCGGATAACCGGGGGACAGTGTTGGATATGGTGCGCCGGGTAGCTGAAAAGGTATTTATCCCGTTTACAGTTGGCGGAGGAATCCGGACAGTGGAGGATTTTAAAGCGCTGCTACGGGAAGGGGCTGATAAAATCTCAGTGAATTCTTCTGCAATAAACCGCCCTGGGCTGATTTCAGAAGCGGCGGATAAGTTTGGCAGCCAATGTGTCGTGGTCGCGATTGACGCTAAGCGGAGGGATGATAAAAGTGGCTTTGGCGTTTTTAAGAATGGAGGCAGGATCGATACGGGACTGGATGCAGTAGAATGGGCGATGCAGGCGGAGCGTATGGGGGCTGGAGAGATTTTGCTTACCAGTATGGACTGTGATGGTACGAAGGCAGGGTATGATATTGAACTGACGCGCACGATTGCAGAATGCGTGTCCATTCCTGTAATTGCATCCGGTGGCGCCGGTACGAAGGAGCATTTTTTTGAGGCGCTTACGGATGGAAAGGCAGATGCGGTGCTGGCGGCTTCACTGTTTCACTATAAAGAGCTTGAGATTTCAGAGCTGAAGGAATATCTGGAGGAGAGAGGGGTTTTCGTCCGGAAGTAGCATAATTGGTTGTTGCCCTGCCATCGATATCGGTACAAAGGAGGATTATTTTATGGGAATGATTACAAATGACTGGCTTGAAGCCGTGTCAGAAGAATTCAAAAAACCCTATTATCGTGAGCTCTATGGGTTTGTGAAAGAAGAATACAGCAAAGGCGCAGTTTATCCGCCGGCAGATGACATATTTAATGCGTTTCATTTCACTCCGCTTAGCAAAGTAAAAGTACTTTTGCTGGGGCAGGATCCATACCACAATGTTAACCAGGCACACGGCCTTAGCTTTTCTGTCCCTGTTTCCCAGAAAAAGATACCGCCTTCTCTGCAGAATATTTATCAGGAGCTGCATGATGATTTGGGATGTACAATCCCCAATCATGGCTATCTCAAAAAATGGGCAGATCAGGGAGTCCTGCTTTTAAATACGGTTCTTACGGTACGCGCACACCAGGCGAATTCCCATCAGGGGAAGGGCTGGGAGAAGTTTACAGATGCCATTATCCAGGCGGTAAATGGGCAGGATCGGCCGATTGTTTATTTGCTTTGGGGAAGGCCTGCACAGAAAAAGGCTTCTATGCTTACAAATCCCAAGCACTTGATTTTAAAAGCGCCGCATCCAAGCCCATTGTCGGCTTATAACGGTTTTTTTGGCTGTAGGCATTTTAGCCAGGCAAATGCTTTTTTGGAGGAACACGGGGAAGAGCCTGTCGATTGGCAGATTGATGATACTGCAGCGGTTTAAAATAGCCGCTTTGAACAGTTATAAGGTATTTTAGATATGAATAAAAACCGGAACCTTGGTATATAGCTATGAAAAAAGGGGTTCTTTTGGAATGTTATATAGGATAGGCGAAACCGGGATACAGGAAGTAAGCCGTGCGGACTGGGAGGAAATGCCCGGCGGGATTGCGGTTTTTGATGAAGATGAATGGGGCGGGGAGCTCGCGCTTAAGGAGGCGTTTTCTCTTGGGAGAAAGGAAGAAGATGCTTTCTTTTGCAAACTGGAGTCCCACGCCTCATATCTTTTTGGGACTTTTCATATTCCAGTGAAAAAAAAGGAGCGGAAAAACTACGATTTTGCCGTTTATATTTTAAAGGATCGGTTGATTTTTATAGAAGAAGGCTCCTTTGTAGATGATTTGGTTACGCTCCTTAGAAAACGCACTTTGGAAAAAATGTATACGATGGAGAAGTTTTTAAGTGATTTTTTTATGGCGGCGCTGGAACAGGATATTTTATATCTGGCGGAATTGGAGCGGGATATTGCCAGTATGGAAGAAACAGTTCTGGAGGGGGATACGACACATTTCCATTACCGGATGCTTGGGATTAAAAAAGAGATTTCCCGTTTTTATTGTTATTATGGGCAAATGACAGATATTGCCGAAATCCTTACAGAACAGAAACGGGCCGGTAAGGGGTTTTTGGAACGCGTGAAGCGTCTGCAGGGGGAGGCGCAGTCGCTGCGGGAATATGCGATGCAAGTGCAGGATGTTTACCAGGCGGAAATCACAATACGGCAGAATAATGTGATGAATTTGCTGACGGTGGTTACAACGGTATTTCTGCCCCTGACATTGGTAGCGGGATGGTATGGAATGAATTTTTATAATATGCCGGAGCTTAACTGGAAGTATGGGTATATGGTGGTATCCGGTGTTTGCCTGGCGATTATTGTTGTGATTTTGCTGTTTTTTAAGAAGAAGAAGTTTTTTTAGCGGTTTTTTTGTCAAGCAGCGTGCCATCTTAATCTGGATGCCGTACTTATATCAGTAATAAATTTAGCGGAAAGGTTTGCATAATCAAAAAACTGATTGTGTAAACCTTTTTTGTTAGGATATGATTATTGGGGAAGACTATTGATATTGAACATGCTCTTATATTTGACAACCACGCATACATACGTTAGAATATTTCCTATATAAAGAAAGGGGCCCTCCTAATGAAAATCGGAATCCTGTCAATTAATGCACATACGAGGGTATTGAATTTTGCTTCTCCTCTGCATACGTTTGCGTTCTGGCAATTTTTGAAAAATCATGGAATAGAGAGTACAATCATTGATTATAAGCCTGTCTATTTTGAGGATTATGACGTAAAGCATCCTTTGTTTTATCATATAGACCATCCCCAAAAGGTGATGTCAGAATGGAAGCCTGTTTTAAAGAAGTGGAAAAACCTGTTTTATGAACGGGAAATCCGGTACGAACGATTTGAAGAATTTATCCGCAAATATTATCATAAAACGGATCGGTGCTATACAGCAGAGCTTTTGGAAACGGAGGATCCGGGCTTTGACTGTTATATTTGCGTAACGGATGTAATTTGGCAGGACAATGTTGGATTTGGGTTTGACCGTGGCTTTTTTCTGGCTTGTAAACAGTTAGCAGGCAAAAAGAAAATAGCTTATGCCGCAAGCCGGGGGCCGCGGAAGTATACGGCGGAGAGGGCAAAAGAATTTTTTGATTATATCAGTGATATAGACTACCTGTCCGTGAGGGAGAAAAGCCTGCAGGATTTTATTCGCCAGAATTCTAACCTTCCCGTAGCTTTGGTGCTCGATCCTGTTTTTTTTCATGAGAAAAGCTTTTATTATGAGATGGCAAAGCCTCCAAAACAAAAAGGGTATGTGCTTATCTATATTGTCATGGAGCGATCGAGGGCCTTGGTTAAAACGGCAGTAGGTTTTGCGGCGCACCACAATCTGGAAGTGATTGAGCTGAGCGAGGATTTGAAGGATGCAGATATCCCAAAGGGGACGCATCATGAAGTGGTTTACGGGATTGGCGTTGAAGAGTGGCTGGGCTATATGCAGAATGCGGCTTATATTTTTACAAATTCTTTCCATGCATGCTGCTTTTCTATTATATTTGGCAGGCAATTTTTTGCAGGTGCACGCCGCGGGGATAAAATAGATTCTATTTTAGCGTTATTTGGGCTTTCTGGCCGCCGTGTATTTAAAAATTCTCCGGATGTGGCAATCCAAATGCCCGATATTGATTTTTCGGATGTGGATGCATTGCGGCACAGATATGTACAGGAGTCGTCCGATTTTATTTTAAATGCGATCCATGCGCTTGAAAACGGCGAGCATAAGAATTGCAGGGATTTGGTAAATAAGGAGATATATCTGGCAGAGGATCCGGTAGAAAAGAAGGCTTCTGTGCCGCAAAAGGGCTATTTAAAAAGCCTTAAGCAGAAATTAAAGGGTTTTATACGGATACAAGCAAATTAACCCTGTTTTAATTTTGGGTATTTATGCTGTATTTTATGTGGGATTGGGGTATAATACCACTGAAATGTAATAGTATACAAATGACATGTGGAGGCAGGCTATGGCTACCAGAGCGCATAAAAAACTTGGCAGTAAGAAAATATGCCCGGCGATTTGGATTGTCTGGTTTCTTTTTTCTGTAATTACTGGATTTAGCATTTCCGCGGTATACATTACCCAGGGTACTATGTCGGATTTTTACAATACGGGCGATGTATGGGATGTTTCAGCAGCCCAGATCGCCCTTACTGCTTCAAATGTGCAAAATGATCCCAACAGCGGTGTATTTCAGGTTACACAAGCACAGGCACAGATGGTGTTTAACAGCAATATGAAGAAACGCAAATGGAAATATATGGATATTGAGTTGTCTGCCCTTTCTTCAAATTCTTTGAAAGCGGATTTCTACTTTTACAAAAAAAACGGCGAACCGGCAGGCGTACAGGCCGTTACCCTGACAGAAGGGGCAAACCGGGTGAAGTTAAAGTCAAAAGCGTTTTCTTATATTGTAGCCGGGGTGAATAACCAGGAGGGGGTAACATTTTCTATAGACGGTTTCCGGATAGCAGTCAGAGAAGATAATGTAAGCCATAAGCGGCTTTTGGGCATAGGGCTGATATGTTCAGCGTTTTGTTTTTTGCTGTTGTCCCTGTTTAGGCCTTTGGCACGGCAGGCTTTAGATACAGGCGTTTTTTATGTACCTGTGTGGGGGCTGCAGAAGCTATATTGTAAATGGGGGGATTGGATCCCGGCCCGGATTAAAACGATTCCTTATAAATACAAAAGAAAGATACGTGTCTGCCTGCTAATTTGTCTATTTTTGACGCTGACGATACTGAATGTATACGGTATTTTTCTGGAAGAAGCCATACATGGATATGTCATGCTGTTATTGTGTACGCTGTTAGTTTTACTGGCGGTCCTGTCCGTAGATGGGGAGCTTAGGCTGCAAAACTGGAAGAACCCCTTGGCAATGTCCTTTCTGGCGTTGTGGTGTATGGTATGTGTTTCCGATCTGGTTGTAAAGAAAAAAGGGCCTGTATATCCATTTTATGGGGGGATAATGGTTTTGTTAACAGGGTTTCTCTTTTTTGTTTGGAACCAGAAGGGGAAAAGGCTTTATCTTTGGCAGGAAATATGCAGGGCGGCGGAAGGATCGTTTTTAGCTGCGGTAGTTTTTTGTATGCTATGCCGGCCCCAGACAGAGGGGTTTCGTTATAACGGGGCGTATATTAACCCCAATCCCTTTGGGCTATATCTGGCGGTTGTAGGCTGTGTTTTTTTGTGTGAGCTGGATCAGTACATCCAGGGAAAGCAAAAGAACCGTATCTGGCTGGCGGTATGCTGTGCTGGATTAGCTGCGCTGGTGTGTTTTTTACGCAAGAGCCAGTGCACAACGGGGACGCTGGCGCTTGCGGCAGTGGCAGCCCTGTGGATTGGGGGATATTTGTGGAGGGGGTTTTTTAGGAGGTATCATAAGAGGTTTTTATGTACGCTCGTTTTGCTGGCAGTTTTATATTTTCCGGTCTGCGTAAGTATTAGCTGGGGAATAAGGACTTTGCCATATGTCTTCCATACAACGGTAGATTTTCCGGGGGATCAGGATTATGCTAAAAGAGATGAGCCTGGCCTGTTTATGGGGGAAACGGTATATGCCGCTCAGCAGGGAGCGGTACTAGGGCAGGAGAGCCATTCAAAAACGAGACTGTTAGACAAGCTGTTTGGCTCAAAATCTTTAGACGCCCTGCTAACGGGCAGGCTGGTTAACTTTACTTCTTATTTAAAGGATATGAATTTGCTTGGCCATTCCCAAAGGCCGTTGGTATATGGGGCGAGTACCCGTTATGCCCATAATGGGATATTGGCATATGCCCATATGTATGGCGTATACGCTGTAATTCCGTATATCCTGATGAATTTGTATTTTCTATATTATGCTTTTCTGTATTATAAACGGAAGAAGGGATGGCATGCGTTTGCGTACCTGCCGTTGTCTGTTTGTCTGGTATTTGGGATGGAAAATATGATGGATAATGTAGATATTCCATTTCACTGGATCGTGTGGTTTATATATATTTTTATGCTGGGATCGTTTTTTAATTTTCAGGATAAAGAAAAAAAGGTGAAGAAAGGCAGTCCATGAAACAATTATTTGAAGATAAAAAACTGTGGATACGGCGCGTTTTTTTAATGTGTTACGATTTCTGTGCCGTATTTATTGCAAGCATGCTGGCGCTTTCTGCGCGGTTTGATTTTCATTTCGACGAAATTCCTCTGGATTTTTTGGAAAACGCATGGAAATCACTCCCGGCAGCGGCTGTTACTACATTGCTTGTATTTTGGATTTTCCGGCTGTACAGCAGCCTTTGGAGCTATGCCGGGGCAGTGGAAATGATGTACCTGGTATCCGCATGTATTGTGGAAACCTTTTTAAATATGCTAATGATCCTGTTTTCCCATCCGGAAACGGGGTATCCGGTGCCGCGCAGCTATTATGCTTTTTTTGGAATATTCCTGTTTGGGCTGATTTTGGTCTGCCGCTACAGCTACCGGGTATTCCGGGCGGTAAAAAATCTGGTGCGGGACGCAGAGTATACGCGCAACGTGCTGATTGTGGGCGCTGGGGACGCCGGGAACGCTTTGATTAAAGAGATCAAAAACAGCCGTTTCCTCAAAAAAAGGGTGGTCGGCGTGATCGACGACAATATGGAAAAGGTGGGCAGCTACATCCATGGCGTCAAAATCGTCGGCAGCCGCGGGGATATTATAGCACAGTGCTTAGAGCGCCATGTGCATGAAATTATTGTGGCAATGCCGTCGGCGTCGCCGCAGCAGATGAAGCAGATTTTGGATATCTGCAAGCAGACCGGATGTGAGCTAAAGCGGCTGCCCGGCATTTATCAGCTGGTGAACGGGGATGTCAGCATCAGCAGCTTAAAGGAAGTGGACGTCAACGATCTATTGGGGCGGGAGCCGGTCCAGGTGGATTTGGATTCCATTATGGATTATGTGTCGGACAAGGTGGTTATGGTGACCGGGGGCGGCGGCTCCATTGGGAGCGAGCTGTGCCGCCAGATTGCGGGGCACAGGCCGAAAATGCTGGTTCTGGTGGATATTTATGAAAATTCCACATATGATGTACAAAACGAACTGAAAGTGAAGTTTCCGGATTTAAAGATGGTCGTTTTAATTGCGTCAGTGCGCAACAGCAACCGGATGAATTATATTTTTGAAACGTACCACCCGGATATTATTTACCATGCTGCGGCGCATAAGCATGTCCCGCTGATGGAGGACAGCCCGAATGAAGCGATTAAGAACAATGTGCTTGGTACACTAAAGCTGGTGCGGGCAGCTGATTTTTATCAGGTGAAGCGGTTTGTGATGATTTCTACGGATAAGGCGGTGAACCCGACGAATATTATGGGGGCGTCGAAGCGGATTTGCGAAATGATTATCCAGACGTATAACAACCGTTCCAAAACGGAATATGTGGCGGTTCGGTTCGGCAATGTGCTGGGGAGCAACGGGAGCGTGATCCCGCTGTTTAAGAAGCAGATTGAGCGCGGCGGGCCTGTAACGGTCACGCATCCAGATATTATCCGTTATTTCATGACGATCCCGGAGGCGGTTTCTTTGGTGCTGCAGGCGGGCGCGTATGCAAAGGGCGGCGAGATTTTTATCTTAGAAATGGGCGAGCCAGTTAAGATTGTGGACTTGGCGAAGAATTTGATCCTGCTTTCGGGGCATAAGCCGGGGGAGGATATCCAGATTGTATTTACGGGGCTTAGGCCTGGAGAGAAGCTGTTTGAGGAGATGCTGATGGATGAGGAAGGGCTGCAGAAGACGGCGAACAGGAGAATCCACATCGGCAAGCCGATTGAGTTTGACGAGGAGCGGTTTTTGGCGCAGCTTAAGGAACTGGGCGAGTACGTGGTGACAGAACCGCCAGATATCAGGGAATGGGTGAAGCGGATTGTACCGACGTATCATCCGGAGGAAGCGCCGTCGGGGCTGTGCTGACGGACAGGAAAGGGGGATGGGCTGTGAGCAGGCTGTCGTTTCAAACGTTTTGCATTGAGTTTTACAGCCATCATATTAAGCAGAGCAGCGATAAGGTGTTCCGGCTGTTTGAAAGGGAAGGCGTTTTGGATTTGCTGGAGCGGGAATATGAGGATTTGCACGGTATGGGGATGGAATACATGATGCAGTTTTTGGATGAATATTTAGGGGAGCAGGTGGAAATTTGAAATTGTATCATGGTTCCGTTGTGGCGGTAGAATCTCCCCGTATCATTAAGAACGAAATAGGAAGGGATTTCGGTTTTGCATTTTATACGACGGAAATAAAAGAGCAGGCGGTAAAATGGGCAAAAAGAAAAGCGTTACTGGAAACCCGCAGGCAGCATAAAGAGGTATTGCCCGTTGTTTCCTGTTATCGGTGGGAACGGGATAAGGCAAATGATGCATTGCGGGTAGCGGAATTTCAGGAAGCGGATCTGAATTGGCTGGAGTTGGTTGTAACATGCAGAAGCCGGCTGGATTATGTCCATGGGTACGATATCGTAATCGGGAAAATAGCAAATGATAATGTAGGTGAAACGGTTTCTTATGTGGTGCGCGGGATTATGCGAAAGGAAGACGCTGTAAAAAGGCTTAGATTTGAAAAAATCAACAACCAGATCGCGTTTTGTACTGCAAAATTCCTGGAATATTTGAAGTATGATTCTTATTTTGAATGCAGGTGAGGGCATGGAGCATTATTTGATACGCGCAACGATTATACCGGGTATTGTGGAACGGATAAAGGATTATTACCATATGACGGAACGGGAGGCACTGCGGGCGTTTTACCATTCCGCGACGGGGGCTTCGTTAGCGGATGATGAAACGGGGCTGTACGGGCAGTCGGAGTTGTTTTTGTTTGGGTTATTTTTGGAAGAGGAGCGTAATTTATGGGAAAAGTAAGAAGTGCAGTGCAGTGCAGTCGGAAAAGCAAAAGGAAGCATTGCCTTACGGCGAAGCAGAAGAGGTATCTGAAATTAAAGCGGGGGCTGGATTTTGGAATGAGCCTGGGAGCCTGCGTGGTATTGTCCCCGGCGCTTTTGGCCTTAAGCGCGGCAATTAAACTGGACAGCAGGGGTCCGGTGTTATTTAAACAGAAGCGCGTGGGAATCCATAAGACGTATTTTTCTATTTATAAATTTCGGACGATGAGGATTGATACGCCGAAGGACACGCCGACGCATCTGCTGGCCGACCCGGATCAGTATATTACGAGGATGGGGCATTTTCTGCGCAGGTCTTCTCTGGACGAACTGCCGCAGCTGTTTAATATATTAAAAGGGGATATGAGTTTTGTGGGGCCGCGCCCTGCGCTTTGGAACCAGTATGATTTGGTGGCGGAGCGCGAAAAGTACGGTGCAAACGATGTGCCGCCGGGCCTGACCGGGTGGGCGCAGATTAACGGGCGGGATGAACTGGAGATCCCGGTGAAGGCAAAGCTGGACGGACAGTATGTAAAACGGATGGGGTTCTGGTTTGACGTAAGGTGTTTTCTGGGAACATTCCATGCTGTGGCGAATGCGGACGGCGTTGTGGAAGGCGGCACCGGGCGCATGAAGCGCATGAAACGGAGAAGAAAGAGATAATCCCTTAGGGGACAGTGAGAAAAGGTGGCTTATGAAACGAGTATTGATTACCGGGCAGCACAGTTATATCGGGACTTCTTTTGAAAATTATATCCGCAAATACTGCCCGCGCTGGCAGGTGGATTCGATTAGCGTACATGGGGACGGCTGGAAGCAGTATGATTTTGGCGGTTATGATGCGGTGCTGCATGTGGCGGGTAAGGCGCATGCCGATACGGGGCGTGTTTCTGAGGAAGTAAAACGTGAATATTACAGGGTAAACTGCGATCTGGCAAGGGAAGTGGCAGAAGCTGCAAAGTCGGCGGGGGTGCGTCAGTTTATTTACCCGGGAAGTATTATTATCTATGGGGAGAGCGCGCCTTACGGCAGGCAAAAGATGATTACGGCAGATACGAAGCCCGCCCCGGCAAATTTTTACGGGGACAGTAAATGGCAGGCGGATATTGCGGTGCGGGGCTTGGCAACGGAGACGTTTCATGTGGCGGCGCTGCGCCTTCCGATGGTATATGGGGCGGAGGGCAAGGGGAATTATCCGATGCTGTCTAAGCTGGCGAAATGGCTGCCAGTATTTCCGGCGGTGCAAAACAGCAGGAGTATGCTTTATATCGAAAACCTGTGCGAACTGATCCGGGAAATTGTAGAACAGGGAGAGGGCGGTGTTTTTTTTCCGCAGAATGCGCAGTATGCTTCGACCGCAGAGGTGGTGGAAGCCGTTTCGCATGCGGTGGGAAAAAGGGTTGTCCTGCTTCCGTTTTTGAATCCGCTTGTAAAGCTTTGCTGCAGGATGCCGGGGAAAATCGGGTGCTTGGCGAATAAGGCGTTTGGGAGCTTTACATATGAGAAATCGTTGAGCGAATACAACGGGAACCGTTACCAAAGGTATGATTTGAAGCAGTCCATCCGCAGGACGGAACGTGGGGGCGGTAACAGGGGAATGTCCGTCGGGCATCCCCCCATATCCCCTAAAGGACACGTACCAAACGGTGGTAATAAGGCAAAAAAGGCTTTGGTTACGGCTTCAGTGGCTTCTATGATTGATTTGTTTAGTATGGATAATATCCATATTTTACAGCAGATGGGGTACGAGGTGCATGTGGCAAGTAATTTTGAGTTTGGCAGTATTACCAGCCAGGAACGGGTTGACACATTCCGGGAGGAACTAAAGCAGGCGGGGATTGCGGTGTACCATATCCCGATTCCAAGGAGCATTGGTGATCTAAAGAATATTTTTCTTTCTTACCGTCAGATGAAACGGCTTTGTACGGAGCAGAAGTATGATTTGATTCATACACAGTCGCCGATTGGCGGAGTGATTGCGAGGCTTAGCGCCAAAAAGCTGAGGGCGGGCGAAACGAAGGTGATCTATACCGCACATGGCTTTCATTTTTATAAAGGGGCATCTAAAAAGAACTGGCTGCTGTTTTATCCGGTTGAAAGATATCTGTCGCGCTTTACGGATGTTTTGATTACGATAAATAAAGAGGACTACAAGCGCGCGAAAGGCTTTTATGCGAAAAGGGCCTGCTATGTTCCGGGGATTGGTGTGGATATTGAAAGGTTTGGTAAGGGGCAAAACGATACGGATAAGCTGCGGCAGGAATTTGGGTTTGCGAAGGATGATTTTGTCGTTATAAGTGTTGGTCAGCTATCTAAAAGGAAGAATCAGGAAACCATGATCCGGGCAATGGCGCATATACCGGATAAAAGTATTAAGTATCTGGTTGTCGGGCTGGGCGAGTGTGAACAGGAAGACCAGAAGCTGATACAAGGGCTGGGGCTAAAAGGGCAGGTTGTATTGGCAGGATACAGGGAGGATGTGGATGCGCTTTTGCAGATGGCGGATTGCTTTGTGTTTCCGTCCATACAGGAAGGGCTTCCGGTATCCTTAATGGAAGCCATGGCGGCAGGCGTACCTGTTGTGTGCAGCAGAATCCGCGGCAATACAGATTTGATTACAGACGGTGTGGATGGGCTTTTGACAGGGCCGATGGATGAAGCCGGGTATGCAAAAGCAGTTTTGAAGCTAAAAAAGGATCCAAGGCTAAAGGAATTGCTTCTCAAGAATGCAAAGGAAAAGATAAAACAGTTTGATATGAAACGGGTACACTGTAAAATGCTGCGGGTTTATCAGGACTGCATGGATTTAAATTGAAATTTAGTTATAATCGTGTTATGATAACAGAAGTTTTAATTATCTGGAATAATATGGAAAGTGTAATGGTAATACAATGAAGCATATTCAGGTACTGATGTCAACCTATAATGGTGAAAAATATATAAAAGAGCAATTGGAAAGCATCATAGCGCAAAAAGGCGTTAAAATATCGCTTTTAGTCCGTGATGACGGGTCATCCGATAGGACAGCCGCCATCCTTAAGAGGTACAGCCAGGAACATGAAAATATAAGTTACTATACCGGGAACAACCTGGGCGCTTCCAAAAGTTTTTTTGATTTGCTGAAAAAAGCTGACCATAGTGCAGACTATTTTGCCTTTTCGGATCAGGACGATTACTGGCTGCCAGACAAGCTAATCAGGGCTGTAAAAATGCTTAGGCAAATAAAACAGCAGGATATCCCGCTGCTTTATGGCAGCATGGTAACATATGCGTCCGAGGATCTGCAGAACGGACAAGCAGTTTCTTACCGCAATAGAAGAAAAACCGGGCTTGGAAATGCGCTGGTTGAGAATATATTTATGGGCTGTACAGAGGTATTTAACCGCAGCCTCTTAGAATTGGTATCGTCCCACCAGCCAAAAGGAGAGGGATGGCATGATTGGTGGCTGTACTTAACAGCTTCGGCGTTTGGGAAAGCAGTATACGACCGTAATGCTTATATTCTGTACCGCCAGCATGGCGGCAACCGGCTTGGCATGCAAAAGTCCTGGAGCCAAAGGTGGAGGAACAGGTTTTCGCATTTTCAGCAGCTAAGGCATTCCTTAAACAGGCAGGCAGTGCAGTTCCTTAAGGCATTTGATGCAAAATACCCGGACAAAGATTTGGTGTGGCTGTTGGCACATTACCGCGAGTCCCCTGGTTTGAGGCTTCGTCTGATTGCGGAAAAGCGGATATACCGCCAGCAGAAAATGGACGATTTGACATACCGGCTGCTTTTTTTATTGGGGCTGTTATAAGGAGAACAAAATATTATGTTTAAGAAGTTAAAGGAATTATATGATTATAGAGAAATGATCATAAGCCTTGTCCGGAAAGACCTGCGGGGCAGGTATAAAAGTTCCGTGCTGGGATTTTTGTGGACATTTATCAACCCGCTTTGCCAGATTATTGTTTATACATTGGTTTTCTCACAAATTTTTAGGATGGGGATTGAAAAATACTATCTGTTCCTGACGGTTGTCATGATCCCGTGGGTGTTTTTCAGCTCCTCTGTTTCGGGCGGATCTATGTCGGTAGTTAACCAGCAGGATCTGGTCAAGAAAATTTATTTTCCCAGGGAAGTACTCCCGATTTCTTTTGTGACAAGCTGTTTTGTGAATATGCTGTTATCTTTTATTGTTGTATTTATTGTAGTGGCCGTATCAGGGATTGGCTTTAATCCTGTGGCGCTGCTGTTTCTTCCGCTTATCATGCTGATCGAATATATTTTGGCGTTGGGGATTACGATGGTTACGTCGGCATGTACCGTGTACCTAAGGGATTTGGAGCATATCATAGGAGTTTTAATGATGGCGTGGATTTACCTGACACCTGTTATGTATGACATTTCATATGTAACAGAAAATGCCCCTGCGAAGCTGGTATCCATTTTCTATTTAAATCCCATGACATCCATTGCTATTGCTTATCGTGATATACTTTATTATAAACGGATTCCACAAATGCAGCATTTACTGGTGGCTGTTGTTGTCGGGGTTGTTTTTCTGGTGGCGGGGAGTATTATATTTGCAAAACTACAGAGAAATTTCGTGGAGGAATTATAAATGAAGCCTGGAAATGCAATTGAAGCCATAAATGTCAAAAAAAGGTTTAAGGTATACCTTGATAAAGGCAGCAGCATGAAAGAGAAGCTGCTGTTTCGGAGCCGGAACCGCCATGAAGACCGCTGGGTATTAAAGGGAGTCAGTTTTGAAGTGAAAAAAGGAGAGGCAATTGGGCTGATTGGCAAAAACGGATGCGGTAAAAGTACTACCTTAAAAATGCTGACACGGATTATGTACCCTACGTCAGGGACAATTGAGTTAAAGGGCAGGGTTTCAAGCTTGATTGAGCTGGGGGCGGGGTTCCATCCTGATATGAGCGGCAAGGAAAATATTTTTACCAATGCATCTATTTTTGGGCTAAACCATGCAGAAATTGAACGGCGCCTGGATGATATTATCCGTTTCTCTGAGCTGGAGGAATTTATTGATAACCCAGTGCGCACGTATTCTTCTGGTATGTATATGCGCCTTGCCTTCGCAGTTGCCATCAATGTAGATGCAGATATTCTGCTGATTGATGAAATCTTAGCGGTAGGGGATGTCAGCTTCCAGGCGAAATGTTTTGAAAAGCTAAAAGAGATTAAACGCAAAGGCACAACCATCGTAATTGTGTCGCATGTTATGGGGCAGATCGAACAAATTTGCGACCGGGCCATCTGGATTGAAGAAGGGTTAATCAAAATGGAAGGCAAGCCGCGTGATATTGGGCAGGCCTATCTCGCGTCTATGGAGGAAAAGCGCCTGCAAAAAAAAGAAGAAGAGTTTGCAGAGCAAAGGAAAGGGCAAAAAAAGGCAAGTACAAAAGATCTGCCGGATTTTAGTGATAAAACTGCTACACGCCGCGGGAACCTTGCGGTGGAAATTACAGATTTTAAGACGTTAAACGGGAATGGTGAAGAGAAGGTTGTTTTTTCTACGGGAGAAGATATCCGGTTTGAAATTCATTATAAATGCCACATCCCCGCCCCCCAGGTAGATTTCCGTGTAGGGATTGCGCGGGATGACGGCGTACATTGCTATGGCATAAGCAGTTATTCCGAAACAGGAAAAGGGGCTCCTGTTAAAGAGGAAGGGTATGCCGTTTTGGAAATTAGCCAGAATACACTTTTGTCAGGCAAGTACCTGATTGACGTAGGGATTAAATCAACAGACCAAATTGCGTATGACGTTATCAGCGGCATCCGCGCAGTCCAGATTAAAAATGTAAACAGCTATGAAAGCGGCATTGTAAAAATGAAACACGATTGGATGTTTGGTTGTTAGGAGAGCATATGGGCAAAATATACAATATTGCACAATTTGGGGCTTTTGATGTAAATAGCTTTGGGGATTCTATGTTTCCTGTGGCAGCCCGCACCGAATTAGCAAAAAGGGTTACGGTAGGGGAATTTATCCTGTTTTCCCCTGTTGGTGCAGAGGAATCTTACAATGTAAACGGCAGGGTATATGCATACGGTGATTTTAATGCATTACATCAAAAGATTGGATTTGATTTGATTATAATTGGCGGTGGGGAGATGTTTCATTTTAACCCCATTGCATTTGACAATAAAAAAGACGGCAGGACAGAATATGCGCCGGGCTACATTTGGAGGGAGCCTGTCAGATATGCCATGGACCATAAAATCCCGTATCTGTTTTTTGGGGTTGGCGCGCCATTTTCGTTTTCAGGTGAAGAAAGGGATGAAGTATACCATGCAGTAATGCATGCCGTTTATACCGGGGTAAGGGATATCTATTCCTTACAGCGGGTAGAGGAAGTTATGAAAGGAAAAGGTTCCCTTACGCTTCAGCCCGACGGGTTGTGGCTATTGGATTCTTACTTTGATCAAAAGGAGCTTGAACAAGCAAGAAATAAGCTGCGCAGGCAAAAAGGCAGTTTTGCGGAAAGTAAATATATGGTTGTCCAATATGGTACAACTTATCAATATAGGGCAGTGGCAAAGGAATTGAAAAAGGTGGCAAAGGCGAAGGAATGGAAAATTGTCCTTTTGCCCGTCAATTACTGTCATGAAGATATCTGGGCGCTGCGGCTGTTTTATGAAGAATTGGGAAAAGAGGCAGATTTTTATGATAAGCTGTTACAGCCATTAGAAATCACGGCCCTGATATCCGGCGCGAAGTTTTTTGTGGGGACAAGCCTGCATGGAAACCTGGTAGCCTCTTTATATGGAGTCAAGAACCTCGTGTTTGATATGTATGGTACGTTTGTCAGTAAAATGGACGGGTTTTTGTATTGGAAAGGGGAAGTGCAGCATACCACAATCCAGCCCGAATGTATCAGCGGCGATATTGAAAAAATACTGGCATCGCCCCCCAATATAGAACAGGCCGAAGAAATCAGGAGAAAGCTTGCCATATGCTATGACAGCATGGCGCGCGCCATAAAAGGGGAGGGGCAAGAGCCTTTTGTATCCGCAGATAACGGAGGGATCCCAGCAGGGCAAAAGTGCTATTTTACTATTTACCCGGACTGTGGGGAGATATTTTCTGGTGTTGCCATCGGGCAGATAGAACAGAACTTAATTACATTTAGCCTGCAGCTGCCCAAAGGCAAACAGGCAAACGGCATGGAGGTATGTTTACCCTTAAAAGAAGCGGTCCAGCTAAACATAATTGCATGCCGTGATGAGGGCGGGGACGTCCCGTATGAATACCAAAATATTATTCAGCCAGGCTTTATCTGCCTGGAGAAGATAGCCAAGGTTAAAATATTGTGCAGCGGCGCAAAAGAATTAAGCATAACTGCCGAGCTTAAAACTGATGGCAAAGAACAAATATTAAGCCAGTTTTTTGAACATTATAATAATATGAAAAATGAGCTGGAGCAAGTAAGGGGCCTTCAGCTGCAGGCAGAAGAGAAAATGCAGTTTTACCGTGGTGAGGCCGAGTGTAAAAAAGCCCATATCGAGCAGTTAATGCAGTCAGAGCGCGAGCTGCAAAGCCAGTTAGATGCGGTGCATAATAGCAGGACGTGGCGTGCCGCATCCCTTTTGCACAAGCCAGTCCTATGGCTCCTTCCGGCGGATAGTAAAAGAAGGCTGTTTGCCAAAATGTTCGTAAGGCTCGCCCGGCATCCGGTAAATTCTGTCAAAATGCTTTCTCCTATGAAGATTAGGCATTTTGTGACATTTTTAAAAGAAGAAGGTCCGGCGTTTGTTTCACAGCGTATGGATGAGAGTATGCTGGGGGTTAAAATACGCAAAACAGAATTGGATTTGGAACCAATGGATGAAAAGAAGCCTTTTGAGGAATACGGGCCTTTGTATTTTAATGAAGAGCCCAAACCAGTGGTTTCTATTGTAATTCCGGTCTATAACCAGTTTTCATATACCTATCACTGCCTGCAGTCGATCCTGAAAAATTCTGGTGAAGAAATCAGTTACGAAGTGATTATTGCAAATGACTGTTCTACAGACGATACGACGCGCCTGTCAGAAATTGTAGACAATGTCTTGATTGTGACAAACCAGGAAAACCTTCGTTTTTTAAAGAACTGCAACCATGCGGCGCAATATGCCAAAGGGGAATATATTTTGTTTTTAAATAACGATACACAAGTTCAGAAAAATTGGCTGAAACCCCTGGTTGAACTGATGGAACGCGATTCTGCGATTGGGCTTACTGGTTCAAAGCTGGTGTATGCAAACGGTATGCTCCAGGAAGCAGGCGGGATTATATGGAAGGATGCTTCTGCCTGGAATTATGGAAATAGGTCGGATCCCGACAATCCAGAATTTAATTATGTAAAAGATGTGGATTATATTTCAGGCGCATCTATTTTAATCCGTACGTCGCTCTGGAAGGAAATAGGTGGTTTTGATGAATATTTTGCCCCGGCTTACTGTGAAGATTCCGATCTGGCATTTGAGGTGAGGAAGCGGGGCTACCGTGTAGTATACCAGCCGGCATCTGTGGTTGTCCATTTTGAAGGGATTTCTAATGGAACGGACGTTTCGTCCGGGATTAAGCAGTACCAGGTGAAGAATAACCAGAAACTAAAAGAAAAATGGGCGGATGAGCTTGCCGGGCAATTTCCAAATGGAGTGAATGTATTTAAGGCCAGGGAGAGGGGCCAGGGTAAAAAAACCATTGTATTTATCGACCACTATGTCCCCCATTTTGATCAGGACGCGGGCTCAAAGACGATCTACCAGTATTTAAAAATGTTTGTTAAAAAGGGCTATATTGTCAAATTTATCGGGGATAATTTTTACAGGCATGAACCGTATACGTCAGTTTTGCAGCAGCTTGGCATTGAAGTGTTGTATGGCTCTTATTATGCGGCAAATATACAGGAGTGGATTTGCCGTAACAAGGATCAGATTGACGTCATCTTTTTAAACCGTCCACATATTTCGGTTAAATATATTGATACCATATGTGGCCGGACTGATATTAAGGCCATCTACTATGGGCACGATCTCCATTTCCTGCGTTTTAAACGGGAATACGAATTGACGGGCGATATAAAAAAGAAAAAAGAGTCGGAAGAGTGGTTCAAAAAAGAAATGTACCTCATGAAAAAAGCGGATATTTCCTATTACCCGTCAGTGATTGAAGAAGAAGAAGTCCACCGGATTGCTCCTGATATTGCAGTAAAAGCGATTACGGCGTATGCGTATGATCATTTTAAAGATGATATTGAATACGACTTTTCTGAAAGGGAAGGGATACTGTTTGTGGGCGGGTTTGGGCATGAGCCCAATGCAGACGCAGTGCTTTGGTTTGTGGAAGAAATCTGGCCTGTCATACGTGAAAAGCTAAATATAGAATTTTATATAGTAGGTTCACACCCTACCCAGAAAATTCAGAGCCTAAATGGCCAAAACGGCGTTGTCGTCAAAGGCTTTGTCTCCGATGAGGAGCTAGAAGGGTTATATGCCAGCTGCAAGATCACTGTTGTCCCATTGCGTTACGGGGCGGGCGTGAAAGGGAAAGTCGTAGAAGCGCTTTATAATGGGATGCCTGTTGTTACTACGCCAGTTGGCGCGGAAGGTATACCGGACATTGGGGAGGCTGCCATAATTAGCAGTGATCCAAAAGAATTTGCAGCCCAGACAGTAAAGCTTTATCAGGACAACGGGAGGTTAAAAGAGCTTGCGGTGCAGGCGCAGAAGCTAATAAAAGCGCATTTTAGCATGGATGCTGTATGGGATATTATTAAGGATGATTTTGAGTAGGAAGGAGAAATGCTATGATTATTACCCAGACGCCATTCCGTATGTCATTTTTTGGTGGAGGGACAGATTTTCCGGGTTTTTACAAAGAGCATGGGGGGGCTGTCATCTCTACAACGTTTGATAAGTACTGTTATGTCAATGTCCGGCATCTGCCGCGGTTTTTTGACTACAGTACAGAGCTTTCCTATGCCAGGACAGAGCGCGTGACAGACGTGGAGGATATTGAGCACCCGGCAATCCGGGAGGCTATGAAATACCTGGATATGCATGAAATCCGGCTGACTTATGAAGCAGACCTTCCGGCAAGGTCAGGCCTTGGGACAAGCAGCTCGTTTGCCGTAGGCATGTTAAACGCATTTTATGCGCTTAAGGGGAAATATGCGGATAAGCGGAAGCTGGCGGACGACGCAGTTTACCTGGAGCGTACGCTTTGTAAGGAGAGCGGCGGTATTCAGGATCAGATAGCGGCGTCATTTGGCGGGTTTAACCGGATTAACTTTGATGCAGATGGCTATTCCGTCAATCCGGTGATTATTTCACCGGAACGCAAAGCTGCGCTAAACCGTAACCTAATGCTGTTTTTTACTGGATTTTCCCGGTTTTCTTCTGATATCCAGGTATCGGCGGAACAGAACCTAAAGAGTAAGCAGGGCAGGCTTCTAGAGATGAAAGCCCTGGTAGACGATGCAGAGAGGATTTTAACTTCCAAGACAAGCTTAGACGAATTTGGCAGGCTTTTGGATTATACCTGGAAATTAAAACGGGGTTTTAGTGATCAGGTGACGACGGATTCTATTGACGCAGTTTACGAAAAGGCTATCCGGGCAGGCGCTGTAGGCGGGAAGCTGCTTGGCGCAGGCGGCGGCGGGTTCCTCTTGTTTTATGTCATACCAGAACGGCAGGAAGCAATTCGTGCAGCACTGCAGGATTTGCTTTATGTACCGTTTGAATTTGAAACAGCGGGGACGCGTGTAATCCATTATACACCGGAAAGCTATGAGCCGAGAGAGGGATAGGGATAAGATATGCAGATTGTAATAATGGCAGGGGGGAAGGGGACTAGGATTGCGTCGGTGAATTCTAAAGTCCCCAAACCGATGATACCGATTGATGGGAAGCCGATATTAGAATACCAGATTGAAACATTAAAAGAACAGGGATATAGGGACATTATCCTGATTGTCGGGCATATGGGCCAGATGATACGCGATCATTTTGGGGATGGCGCAGCATTTGGCGTGTCAATCAAATATATTGCAGAAGAAGAGCCGCTTGGGACTGCGGGGGCGCTGTATTATCTGAAGGATAAAATTACGGATGATTTTTTGCTGTTAAACGGGGATATTATTTTTGATGTGGATTTAGCAAGGTTTTTATCGCATCATAAAAAACAAGGGGCTGTGGCAACGATACTAACGCATCCGAACAGCCATCCGTATGACAGCGGCATTATTATGGCAGATCAAGACGGGCTGGTAACCGGATGGCTTCACAAAGAAGATGATCGCCTGTGGTATAAAAACAGGGTCAATGCCGGGCTCCATATGCTTTCCCCTGCTGTTTTTTGTGCTTTTTCCGAATTAAAAAAACGCGATTTGGATCGGGATATACTAAAACCGCTGATTGCAAAGGGGCAGCTTGCCATTTATGATTCCCCAGAATACATCAAGGATATGGGGACGCCTGACCGTTATTATTCCGTAGCGTCGGATATTAAAGAAGGCAGGGTAAAGGCAAAAAATTTAATGAACCGGCAAAAGGCTGTTTTTTTGGATCGGGACGGGACACTCAACAGATATGTGGGGTTTTTACACAACATTGATACATTTGAATTATTAGACGGCGTGGGGGAAGCAGTCCGCAAAATTAATGAAAGCGGGTATCTTGCGATTGTTGTTACCAACCAGCCGGTTATTGCCAGGGGCGAGGTTTCCCTAGAGGAACTACAAGAAATCCATAACAAGCTGGAAACGCTTTTAGGTCAGGAAGGCGCGTATTTAGACGACATTTTTTTCTGCCCGCATCATCCTCACAAGGGTTTTTTGGGAGAGAGGCCTGAGTATAAAATGGACTGCAGCTGCAGAAAGCCAAAGCCGGGTATGCTATTGGCGGCGGCGGAAAAGTATAATATTGATCTGGCAAAATCTTATATGGTCGGGGATACTGAAAATGATATCAAAGCAGGGCAGAATGCGGGCTGTAAGGCCTGCGCGGTGGGAAGCGTTGGAATACCGGGCGTTAATGAATATGAAAGCCTGCTTGCTTGTATATCAGATATCCTGGGATAAAGCCTGGCATATGGGGGAGAGGTTGTGAAATTGAAATAAATCAGGAGGGATGGAATATGGAAGAAAACATAACAGGATATTTAAACGGTTTAATGAAAAGATACCCTGTGTTGGAAGGGCAGAAGGAAAACATTTTCCATGCATATGAAATGATGGCGGAAACCTTTGCAAGCCATGGCAAATTATTGGTAGCGGGCAATGGCGGGAGTGCGGCGGATGCAGAGCATATTGTAGGCGAGCTGATGAAAGGGTTTGTCAAGCAGCGGAAATTAAGCAGCCAGGAGCTGTTAAAGCTAGAGCAGGCGGATGCGCAAAACGGCAGGTATATTGGAGAACTGCTTCAAGGGGCGCTGCCGGCTATTGCTGTTGTGGATCATGTTGCGCTTTCGACTGCTTATCTGAATGATGTAGATCCAATGTTAGGTTTTGCACAGCAGGTTTATGGATATGGACAAGCGGGGGACACCTTACTTGCAATCTCAACGTCCGGCAACTCCAAAAACATTTTATATGCATGTACTGCAGCAAAGGCAAAGGGCATGAAGGTGATTGGCCTAACGGGGCGCGATGGCGGGCAGTTAAAAGATTTGGCGGATATAACGATAATTGCCGCAGAGCAGGAGACATTCCGGATTCAGGAGCTGCATTTGCCGATTTACCATGTGTTGTGCCTGATGCTTGAGGAACGGTTTTTTGCTTAAAACCAAATTACTTACAGGAAAAGAGGGGTGGACCTTTATGAATATTTCGCAGCATATCACATCCTATACAAAGCGACACAAGATTGGAATCTGTATTATGGCAGTAGTATTTTTTGTCGACTTGATTTACCTTTCCAATACCACATCTAATGTCCCTATTATGGATTACTGGAGATACGGAGACGAGTTTTTATATGAAATATTTAACGGCGGAATCCGGTTTGATACATTTTGGGAATCGATTAATGGCCAGCGGGGTTTTCTGACATATCTTCTGTTTTTTATTAATGTTAAGTTTTTTCATTGGAATACCAGGGTTGCTATTTTCTTTGGATCATTTGTAACGTTTTTGACAGGGCTTTTGCTGCTTTATATTATGGATTCCAATGCAAAAGGGCAGGGAAGGAAAGCGAAGATCCTCGAAGGGGCCATTGTCACCGGGGTGTCGATGCTTTTATTTAACTATATCCAATGGGAGATTAAAGTAATTGAATTTGCAGCGCCGTTTGCGGTCATTACTTTTTTTGTAGTTTTGAATATGTGGCTCGGCGATTATATTTTAAACCATCTGGATATCGGTTACGGGAAGATATTTGGCTATGCGGTATTGCTGGGGCTTTCTATATGCTTTATATATTCTGCTTTTTTTCCGGCAGTTGTAGGGGCGATTGGGCTTTGCGGCATGTTCCATTTCTTTGTCCAGTTTAAAAAAGACGGGTTTTCGTATATTGGCGCATACTTGATAGTTGGAGCGGGGATACTCTTGGCAGCGGGATTTTATCTGGCTGGCATCCAGGGGATTAGTGGAAGCGATTTTAACCTGGTGGAGTTTGGCAAGAGTATTTTAGATGGGGAGTTTTTTAAAGGGTATGCGGTCTACCTTGGAACGACTGTTTTGCATGCTTTGTTTTCGGAAAAGTTTGGTATAAGGGTAACGGGCTTGGCGGGCTGCGCAGTTGCGCTTTTTTATTTGATTTCCATTTGGATTTATTTGAAACACAGGGAACAGATAAAATCTTATTTTCCAGTGATGCTGATTGTTTATTCACTGCTGGCAGGCGTATTACTGTCATATGGACGGGGAAATGTATACGGCGTTGCTTATATGGCATCGTCGCGGTATGCTTTCCAGTCCAAAATGGGGCTGATTGGTGTGCTGCTTATTTTCAAAAGTGTGTTAAAGGCTGATGGGCAGCAGATAGCCAGATGGCGCTATGTGTTAAACGCTGCCGCGGCAGGGTGTGTGATTGGGGCATTATTGGCTTCCCAGGCAGCAGAGTTTAAGCTGTCGCCTTACCGCAGGGCAAATTATGACGCGTTGATTGAGACGATGCACCATATTGACAGTAAGGAGGATGATGAACTGGAGGGTTTTCAGGCAAATACGCCTGAGCAGGTGCGAAATACGGTTGAATATATGAAAATGTACCGGCTGGGGGTGTTTGCAAATTTGCCGCCGGACGGAAGGTATGATGGTACAGGCAGGGAAGCACATGGGGATTAAATGGGAAATCTTGACATTCTATGGGGGATAGAGTATCATTTTTACAGTTTATGGGTAATTAAGGTATGATATCATTTATATTTTTAGGAGGAATTGCCATGAAAGTTGCACTAATCGGATACGGCTATTGGGGACCCAATATTGCCAGGAATTTAAACAGGAGCAAAAAAGCAGATTTATATGCAATCTGTGACATAGACGAAAAGAACTTAAACAAGGCTCGTAAGCTGTACGGCGACGACGTGAAATATGTAAAGGATTACCATGAGGTGATAGACGAGGTGGATGCTTATGCCATTGCCTTGCGCCAGGATATCAGCTATCCGATTGCATGGGAGCTGTTGTCAAAGAAAAAAAATCTGTTTATGGAAAAGCCTCTGGCTACTTCAACTGCACAGGTAGATGCGTTAGGGGAGTTAAGCGAACAGTATGGCGTTGTATTACATGTAGATCATATTATGGTGTTCCATCCGATTATCCGCTATGTAAAGCAGATGATAGAATCCGGCGAATTGGGCGAGCTGCTGTATTTTGATATTTCCAGGATGAATCTGGGGCCTCATATTAAGAATGATATCAACGCTATGTGGGATCTTGCGGTTCACGATCTTGCCGTACTTGATTATCTGTGCGATGGCATGGAAGCAAAGCGTGTCAGCGCGGCGGGGCTTGCGCATTTTGGAAACAGTGAGGAGCTGACTTACCTGACTGTAGAGTACGACGGGGTCATTGCGTCAGTGCGTTCAAGCTGGATTTCCCCGATTAAAGAGCGTCGGATGATCATAGCCGGAACAAAAAAGATGGCTATTTTTGACGATATGCAGCTGGATGAAAAGCTGACCATTTGTGATAAGGGTATTGATATTTTGGACGATTTTGAAGAGTATGGAAAGTATGAGGCAAGAGTCCGCCTGGGGGATTTGAAAATGCCGCATATAGAGACAGAGGATATTTTGCTTAATAGCATTGAGCATTTTGTTGACTGCATCAATGAAGGCAGGGAGAGCATTTCAGGGTATAAGCAGGCGCACCGTGTGATCTCCATACTGGAACAGGCAGATCAATGCATGAAAGGGTAAGGGGATGTTATGAAAAGTATACCGGTTACAATACCTTATTTTGACGGGAAAGAAGCAGAAAATGTAAAAAAAGTACTGGATTCCGGCTGGGTTGCACAAGGGCCTGTAGTAGCGCAGTTTGAGGAGGCTGTCTGTGCCCATGAGAAGATTGGGCATGGCGTTGCCACAACTTCGTGTACGACAGCGCTGCATCTGGCAATGGCGGCAGAGGGGCTGGCAGCTGGCATGGATGTGATCGTGCCTGCGTTTACTTTTGTGGCGACAGCGAACGCGGCTGTAGAAACAGGGGCTGTCCCTGTATTTGCGGATATCTGCCAGGAAACGTTTAATATTGATACAAAGCATGTACGAAAGATTATTGAGAAGGATTATACGTTTGACGGCGGTAAGCTATATAACAATGAAACTAAAAATGTACTTTGGGGGATAGTCCCGGTGCATGAGTTTGGGCTTTGCTGCGATATAGGGGAAATCAACCGGATTGCAGAGGAATACCATTTAAAAGTAATTGAAGATGCAGCATGTGCTTTGGGTGCCAAAATTGGCGGTACCCACCAGGGGGGGTTTGGCAATACGTCCTGTATCAGCTTCCATCCCAGGAAATCCATTACGACCGGGGAGGGCGGCATGGTCCTGACAAATGATGCTGCACTGGCAAAGCGGATGAAAGAGCTTAGGACGCATGGCAGTACGGTATCAGCAGATGCACGTCATGCCGGGAAGGGCTTTTTGCTTCCAGAATTCCCTGAGGCTGGGTATAATTACCGTATGACGGACATCCAGGCGGCCGTCGGGATGGCGCAAATAGAAAAACTAGATCAGATTGTCGGGGAAAAACGGAGGCGCGCTGCGATTTATGACAAACTGATTGGGCAGACCCTGCCGGAATTTCGTGTACCGTATGTACCAGAAGGGTATTTCCACACATACCAGTCTTATGTATGTATGCTGGATTTGGAAAAGCTGCATCTGGATTCTGTGGAATTGGGCGGACAGTTCCGTAACAGGCTGCTTTCTGCGCTGGAAGAGGCTGGGGTTGCGACAAGGCAGGGGACCCATGCAGTGCATATGTTAGGCTATTACAGGGACAGGTTTGGGTATTCGCCAAAAGATTTCCCTAATGCATACGCATGTGACCATCTGTCGGTGACACTGCCTCTTTATATCCAGATGAGTGATGATGATCAGGCATATGTAGTGGAAAAAATACGCGAAACAATAGATAAATTATAAGATATAGGAGAGATATTATGGCGGCTATAGCAGGTAAAAATATTTTAGTAACCGGAGGCGCAGGGTTTATCGGAAGCCATCTGTGTGATGGGCTTTTGGCGGAGGGTGCTGCAAAGGTAGTATGTGTGGACAATTTTTTCCTTGGGAAAATGGAGAATTTGGAAGATGCCCTTTCCCATGATAATTTTGTTTTATACCGGGATGATGCCCGTAACTTTGGCGTCCTTCTGGCAATTATGGAAAAAGAAGAGATTGAGGTTGTTTATAATATGGCGACCATTGCGCTCAATTATTCTTTCTTTAATCCATTTGACGCTTATATGGTTAACGTGGAGATTGCGAATACGCTGCTTGAATTATTAAAAGTAGGCGCTTATAAGACGCTTGTCCATACGTCTTCTTCGGAGGCTTATGGCACGGCTTTGTATTCGCCTATGGATGAGAACCACCCGACCGATCCGACGACGCCTTATGCAGCGGGAAAGGCTGCGGCTGATTTAATGGTGCACAGCTTTTACAAAGTGCTTGGGCTTGACATTTCAATTGTGCGCCCGTTTAATAATTACGGCCCAAGGCAGAATGCCCAGGGGTCATTGGCAGCTATTATCCCGGCCACTGCAAGGCGTATGAAAGAAGGCGGCAAGCCTATGGTAGAAGGGGACGGCGAACAGACGAGGGATTTTATTTATGTGGCAGATACTGTCCGCGGCTTAATACTGGCCTATGAAAAGGAAGAATCCAGGGGCAAAATCATTAACTTAGGCTCCGGAAAGGATATTTCTATCAATACATTGCTTCAGGGAATCTGCGATTATATGGGATATACAGGCGATTGGGAGCGGCGCCCTGCGAGGACAAGCGATGTCAGGAATCTGTGTGCGGATTCCAAACGGGCCAAAGAACTGCTGGGCTTTGAGCCGCAAACCGGGTTTGAGGAAGGGATTAAAAAGACACTGGACTGGTACATGAAAAGGATATAAACCAAAATGAGACGGCATTTTAATGTGGAGGAGCATGGAGTGGAAAAGTATACAATAGAAGATTTATATGAAGGTCAGTACTATGAAAAGAGTTTTGTGATTACGGAAGATATGGGCAGGGCATTTGCTGAAATCTCCCAGGATTTTAACCCCATCCATTTGGAGCATAAAGCTGCAGAAGAATCCCGGTTTGGAAAAAAAATTGTCCATGGTATGCTGATTGGAAGCTATTTTTCAGGGATTATAGGCAATCAGTTCCCAGGCGCAGGTTCTGTTTATATCAGCCAGGAAATTTTCTTTAAAGCACCCGTATTTTATGATACAAGCGTTACGGTGCGGGTGGAGGTTGCATCTGTCAACCGGGAGAAAAAGCATGTACTGCTAAAGACAACATGTATGGGGAATGACAAGCTTTTGGTAGATGGGAAAGCTAAAATTTTGTTTGAATAAGATAAGGAGGTATGTATATGGCAAAAATATCTTACATTGATAATGATTTAAAATATGTCAGGGCTTTTATAAGCAGGGATTACAGTGGTATTGCAGATGAAATACAAAGGACCAAAGATGAAATATCTTATTCTTTTGAGTCTGGCGGTAAAATCTATGGCTATAACATTACAAAGAACAGCCTGTTGAGTGAAGTTTACCAGACGGATTTTCTGGTCGTACATTTTTGTTTCCGGGATATCGAAACGCTGCATGATCCGGAACAGGAAAGCTGTATTAGCAGGCTTCTGGATCATTTAGTGGCCGAAATGGATCAAAAAAAAGCATATTATAACTTAAAGCTCCCGGCAAATGTTGTAGATTTAATCCGGGCATACAACCATTTGGATCAGCCGTTTATCTTTTGCGGCGGGACAGTAGAGCAGTATATTTATAATAAAGCGGTACCAGACAGCAACAAAAACGGGCTGCATATTTTTATGGCTGATAAAGCTTATGTAGCTGCGCATCATGAAGAGCTGCTTGAAATGACATACCGTTCCTTTGAAACGTACCAGGGGCAGTACCATTTGTCATATGTGACAGGCGATATGGCGGGCGACATCTATAAAAAATGGATACAGGGCAGCCTAACGCCGGAATCCACGGATAAGGTTATTGTAGCGGAATACGGGGATATTCCGATTGGGTTTGTCACAATTATAGAAGATGATTTTTCTGTTGAGGGAATTTTATCTGCGGTATCTAGTGAACACAGGCAGTATGGGGCATATAAAGCTATGATCGCGTACATTATCAATTATGCGCACAGTATAGGAAAGAGTTTTATTACGGGTACGCAGTTTGATAATTTTATTGTACAGGGAGCTTGGAATTCTTTGGGCTTAAAACCATTTTATTCCTTTTATAATATCCATATTGATAAAAGATAACGGTTAAAAGAGGGCGTTGGATTTGAGTATGGTTGCAAAAGAAAGAGAACAGGGGCTGACAGTTGTCGTGCCATATCTGAATGAAGCGGATGGCATTGAAGAATGCTGTAAAGCAGTGGATCAGTATGCGGGTACAATAGATTTTCCGCTGGAGGCCATTTTTGTCGATGATGGATCGACGGACGGTACAACGGCCATTATCCAGAAATTCCATTTCCGTCAGATAAAGAAGGTCAAGGTGATTACGTTTGCCAAGAATTTTGGCTCCCACGCAGCGATCCGGGCGGGAACTTTGCATGCGCAGTTTGATGTCTGTACCTGGATGGGAAGCGATTTGCAGGAGCCAATTGAATTTTTGGAAATTGCCTACAGGAAAATAAGACAGGGGTATGACGCTGTTTATGTAGAAAAAAATTCCGTGAAGGTGTCAAAAGCAAATCGTTGTTTTTCAAAGGTTTATTCTTCTTTGATGAGGAAATATGCAGTGCCAAATTATTCTTCAGGGGGGACAAGCAATATTGTTTTTAACTGGAAGCTGATAGATTTTATCAACCAGAATATTGAAACTAATTCTTCAGTGGCACTGCAGCTTATGGATGCGGGGTTTAAAAGCTGTACGATTTCAATGGATTTTCATGAGCGCTTTTCAGGGGTGTCAAAATGGACATTGTCCAAAAAAATCAAATTATTTATTGATTCCTTTGTAGCTTTTTCGTTTATGCCAATCCGGATGATAAGCCTGATTGGGGGCGGAATGTTTATACTGGGCGCGGCTTTTGGTATTTTTACATTGGTCAATAAAATACTCAATCCGGCTGTGCCGCTTGGATATTCTACGCTGGCTACCATTATGGCGTTGGGGTTTGGCATTACCAATATTTCACTAGGGATTATTGCCGAATATTTATGGAGGACATTTGACGCGGCAAGGAACCGCCCCGCATTTATTATTTCAGAAGTGGAAGAAATCAAAACAGAGGCATCATCAGGGAACAATGTTGTATAGCAGTTGAGAAAGAAGGGTATTGATATGGAAGTAAAAATTTTAGATCTGGCAAGGCAGTATGAATTAATCCAGGATGAAGTAGAGAAGGCCGTATGCGAACAAATGAAAAGCGGTATGTACATTGGCGGCAAGGCAGTAGCAGATTTTGAACAAGAATTTGCGAAATACATTGGCGTAAAGCATGCCATCTCTGTGAACAGTGGTACGGATTCCCTGGTCATTGCGTTAAAGGCGCTTGGAATAAAGCCGGGTGATGAAGTCATTACTACGCCGTTTACATTTTTTGCAACGGCAGAAACGATTGCCATGGTAGGCGCAGTCCCGGTTTTTGTCGATGTGAAAGAAGATACCTACAATATCGATCCAGATAAAATCGAAGAAAAAATAACAGATAAGACAAAAGCAATCCTGCCTGTGCATATCTTCGGCCAGCCGGCAGATATGGAACAGATTAGCCAGATTGCCAAAAAACATGGCCTTGTTGTAATCGAAGATGCATGCCAGGCGGTCGGCGCGGCGATTTCCGGCAAAAAAGCGGGTTCATTTGCAGATGCCGGATGCTTTTCTTTCTTCCCGACTAAAAACCTGGGCGCATTTGGGGATGCCGGGATGATTACGACAAATGACGATTCAGTTGCGACTATCTGCCGTGCTTTCAAAGAGCATGGAATGGCGCAGAACGGTGCAAAAGCCAGATATATTCTAGAAGGGGTGGAGGATGAGCTTGAGGGGACAGCTTCCCCCGATGCATTGTATAACCCATATAAGTATTACAATTATCTGATTGCCTACAATTCCAGGATGGATGCCATCCAGGCAAGGGTGCTTAGCATTAAGCTTAAGCATCTAAACGAATTTAATGCTAAAAGGGCAGCGATCGCAGCGTTTTACAACGAAGCTTTTTCTGGGTGCAGCGGTATCACCACCCCAATAGTAAAGGAAGGCTATACCCCTGTTTGGCACCAGTATGCGTTCCGGTGTACCCAAAAAGACGAGATGGGCAATTTCTTAGCGTCAAAGGGTGTTGGCAGCGCTGCGTTTTATCCTGTGCCGCTGCACTTGCAGAAGGCATTTACTTACTTAGGATATAAAGAGGGGGATCTTCCAGTTGCGGAGATGCTCACAAAGCAGACGGTATGCCTGCCAATCTTTCCGGAGCTTACGAAAGAAGAGCTAATGTATGTTACAGAAAATGTCAAAGCGTTTTTTGCTGGATAGGAGGGAATATGTCAGTATATATCCATCCGTCTGCGGAAGTATCAGAGCAGGCCAAAATCGGCGATGGTACAAAGATCTGGAACTTAGCGCAGGTGCGTGAGGACAGTGTGATTGGAAAGAATTGTATTATCAGTAAAAATGTATACATTGACGCCAAAGCTATTCTTGGGGATCGTGTGAAGGTACAGAATAATGTCAATGTCTATCATGGTGTAGAAATTGGGGACGATGTATTTTTAGGCCCGTCGATGACGTTTACCAATGATTTTTATCCCAGGGCTTTTAATGCAGACTGGGAAATTACCAGGACATATGTAGAGAATGGGGCGTCCATAGGGGCAAATGCTACGATTGTCTGTGGCGTAACAATCGGGGAATATGCAATGGTCGGTTCCGGCAGTGTAGTGACTAAGGATGTACCTGCTTTTGCACTTGTGGCAGGCAATCCGGCCAGGCGGATCGGCACGGTTTGCAAATGTGGCAGGCGGGCCAATACAGCAACATGCCCCCATTGCAAATTTACGATTCCAGAAGATGCCTGGGAGAACAAATAAAATACGGGAGTAGGCAAAGAAGAAAATGTTTAAATGGGATCACAGGCGCATCCAAGTGTGTTGCGTCGTGGTATTTCTACTATTTTTGCTGCTTGTAGCAGCCCGGCCGCAGTTTGGGGCGCCGCAAGGGTATACAGGCATGGTGATCCGGGGCTACCGGGTATCGCTGCTGGCGGGGTACCTGGCGTGTACGGTGTTTCTTTGCAGTATGGTTCTATGGAAAGGGAATATTAAGAACCATTTTCTTTACGGCAGCAGTGCGGCGATTTCATTTATTCTGCTGCCTGCTGCCAGTTTTATTATATTTGAAACTATTGCGGGTAATATAGGTTCCATTATTCAAAACGGGCAGGTATGGATGTTTTTAAACTTATGTATTTGGTATCTGCTGTATGGGGCTGTATTTGCCGTTACAAACAGCACGCGGGGCACAGCGTTTTTGATGCTGGCATTTACTTATGTGCTGGCAGTGGCAAATGCATTTGTCGTCATGTTCCGGGGGCAGCCAATTATGGCAATGGATATCCGCTCTATCCGTACGGCGGCATCTGTGGCCGGGGAATTCCAATATACGCCTACGGCAGAAATGATAATTATGGGCCTTTTTACGGTTTCATGCTGTCTTTGGGCGGCAAAATCCAATTTTAAGCTGCCTGGCTTCAAATCCCGTGCCGTTTATACTCTGGTAATGGCCGGGTGCATCTGGTATGGCCTTTATGGGATGCTGGTAGGGGATGTGTTTGCAAAAGCGGGTTCGGACCGGATGGATTTTTTCCGGTTTAACCTTACCTATCAGACAGAGGGGTATATGGCATGTACAATGAAAAGCATCCGGTTTCTGCGTGTAGAGCCTCCGGAAGGATACTCAAAGGAAGCTGTTCTTGCGGCAGTGGATGGAACGGGAGGACAGGTGGACGGGCAGGGCAGGCAGCCGCAAAATGTAATTGTTATTATGAACGAGTCATTTTCGGATTTGTCTGTATTGGGCGATTTTGAGGTATCGGAACCAGTGCTGCCCTATATGGAGAGTATATCAGATCATACAAAGCAGGGGATGGTATCCGTATCGGTTTACGGCGGCGGTACGGCTAATACTGAATTTGAATTTTTGACAGGAAACACGGTGGCATTTATTCCTGCAGGTACGATTGCTTACCAGATGTATGTGCGTAAGGGGGCTTCTTCTATTGTATCCTTGTTTAAAGGGCAGGGGTATAAAACAGTGATGTGGCACCCATACCGGAAAGACAATTATAACAGGCCTGATGTGTATGGGATTTATGGATTTGACGCATATTACGGCAAAGGTGATATTAAGGTAAAAAAAATCAGGCAATATGCTTCGGACCAGTCGGATTACAAAGGTATTATAAAGCTGTATGAGCAGAAGGAGCCGGGGGAAAAGCTGTTCCTGTTTAATATTACCATGCAGAACCATTCTGGATATGACGATAAACAATATAACAGTACGGTTTCTCTGACAGAATATCCGAATGAGTTTCCGCAGGCAGAGCAGTTTTTAAGCTTGATGCGGGAATCGGATCAGGCGCTCGAAATGCTGATATCTTATTTTTCAAAAGTGCCGGAAGATACGGTAATCCTTTTGTTTGGCGATCACCAGCCCTGCCTGGAGGAGGATTTTTATAAGCGCGTTATGGGCGAAGATACGCCGGAGAACCTGCTTTCCCACATGCAGAAAAAAATGCTGACGCCATATCTTTTGTGGGCGAATTATGAAATAGAGGCGGATGAACCAGAGTATATCGGCGCAAATTATCTGGGGACATACCTGTTGAATGCTGCTAACATTCCGATGCCGGCGTTTAACCAATATCTATGGACACTGCACAAGAAGATACCTGCGATTAATGTCAATGGATTTTCTGACGCTGCGGGGAATCTGTACTGGTGGGGGGAAGAAGGTATATTACAAGAGGAGCTGGATTCTTACCGGATGCTCCAGTACAATAATTTATTTGACCAAAAAGGCCGCATAGAAGGTATTTTTAATGAAAGCGGCGTTTTAACACAACCTTAATATAAGTATGTTGGAATAAAAGGGAGGTACACATGGCAAAAACAACACTAATGATTATGGCGGCAGGCCTTGGCACCCGGTTTGGCGAAGGGATTAAGCAGCTTGCCCCGGTAGGGCCGGGCGGGGAAATCCTGATGGATTACTCCATTTATGATGCAATGGAAGCAGGCTTTGACGAGGTGGTATTTATCATCCGCCATGATCTGGAAAAGGATTTTAAAGAGGTAATCGGCAACCGGATTGAAAAAATCATTCCGGTAAAATACGCATTCCAGGAGCTTAATGCGCTGCCGGAGGGCTTTGAGGTACCGCAAGGGCGCAAAAAGCCATGGGGCACAGGGCAGGCGGTGCTTGCGGCCAGAGGGCAGGTGGAGAACCCGTTTGTAGTTATCAATGCGGACGACTATTACGGCAAAGAAGCGTTTGTGAGGCTGCATGATTACCTGACAGCCGGAACCAATACGCCGCCAGGGATACATGACATCTGCATGGCAGGGTTTATATTAAATAATACGTTAAGTGAAAACGGCGGCGTGACAAGGGGGATCTGTGAGGTTAACGGCGGAGGCATGCTGCAGAAAGTAACGGAAACATACGATATCCGGTTTGAAAACGGCGTATTAAGTGCAAGGGAAGAAGACGGTACAGAAAACATATTAAATGCTACACAGCATGTATCCATGAATATGTGGGGGCTTCGGCCAGAGTTTTTAGACGAGCTTGAGGGCGGTTTTGCGCGCTTTTTATCCGGGCTAAAGCCAGGGGATGTAAAGTCGGAATATTTGCTGCCGCGGATTATTGACAGCCTGATTCAAGGTGGGAGAGCAAAAGTAAAAGTTTTAGAAACAAAAGACAAATGGTTTGGCGTGACTTACCAGGAAGACAGGGAGAGCGTAATGGTAGCTATCCAGGAATTAATAAAGCGGGGGATTTACAAAGAGAAATTGTTTTAAATTACATCGTGAAGGAGAGGACGGAATATGCGAATGAAAAATGACAGCAGCAGATGTATATGGAAAGCAGCGGTGTTTTTGCTGCTGGTTATGATTTTGTCTGCGGCAGTAAAGCCGCAGGCAATACAGGCGGCGCAACAGGTCTCGGTAACTTCCTGTAAATTAAACGCTAAGGGCACTAAGATCACCGTAAAGGCGAAGGTAAAGTCTAAAACATCTGGGATGGGCAATAAACTATATTTGCTTGCCCTAAATGCGAATGTGTCCGAGAGCGGGAATAAAAGCATAAAACCAATTGCATCAGTGAAAGCAAAAAAGGGGAAGGTAACGTTTAAAGCCAATTACAAAAACTCTATGCTTTATAAGAAGTTTGTAGTGGCATATAAAAAGAATAATAAATATACCATTGTCAGTGACGCACGGTATATCACAAACCCGGAAGTGCTTGCGGTATATACTGGTAAAGGCCCAACGGCATCTTCCAAGAAAGGCCTGCAGGTTGAAGAGCTTTCTGACTCCTTAGAGATTGGGACACAGCATGCGGTGATTAACTGGACGTTAAACTCTCTTTTGAATAATAATGCAGCCAATAAAACAGAATTTACATATAAGGGCAAAAAATATTATTTTGATGCAGATCAGCTACAGCGCAATGACGAACAGGTACAGGCTTATAATGCAGCTGGTGTAAGGGTAAGTATCATTTTGCTTTTGCCAAAGGATCCTGCTTCAAGCGGCACGTCCTCTATGCAGTTCGGAGGTAATTCGTATACCAAATTTTCTTCTTTTAAAACAACATCTGCAGCAGGCTGCCGTACGTTTGAGGCAGTTATGACTTATCTTGCCATGCGGTATGGGACAAAAGAGAACCTGGTCTGTGGCTGGATACTGGGAAATGAGGTAAACAGCGCAGCTATATGGAATTATGGAGGCGGTAAAAGCCTGGACGCCTATATGGCAAATTATGCAAGGGCATTTAGGATATGCTATAACGCCGTAAGAAGCGTCAGTAAGCATTCCAAAGTATATATCAGTTTGGACAACAACTGGACCCGTGATTTGGACGGAAAAGGAAAGCAGTACTTTGGCGCGAGGGGTACGGTTGATAAATTTTACGAAAAAATAAAAGCACAGGGTACAATCAGTTTCCAGATTGCGTTCCATGCATATCCCCAGGGGATGTCTGATCCAGTATTTTGGGACGATACCCAGGCGACAAATTCTAAGAATTCGCCGATTATCAATTTCAAAAACATAAAAGTGCTGACCAGCTATGCAAAGAACAGGTTTGGCAAGGATTGTACGGTGATGCTTTCCGAGCAGTCTTTTAATTCCAGCAAAGGGCAGGAGGTACAGGCGGCTGCCTATGCCTATGCTTATTATATCAGCGAGGGCAACAGCCGGATTGAGGCATTTATTTATGGCAGGGAGTTTGATCATCCGGAAGAAATGAAAAGCGGCTATCACTGGGGGCTTTGCGACAACTGGCATAGTAAAAGGCTGATTTGGAGCGTATTCCAGTATATTGATTCTAAAGAGTCGTTTACATTTACGGATCCGCTTTTAAAATATACGAACTTGAAAAAATGGAATAAAATCAGCGGACACAAAAAGGCCAATTTTACCAAAAAAGCCTCCAAACTAAAGAAAGGTGCAGTGCAGTCAATTACACCCGCATCATCAACATCGCTTACCGTTACATGGGAAAAAATGAATACCGGGGATGGTTATGAAGTATTCCGTGACGGGAGTATTATAGCAACGGTTACCGGCAATTCTACAGTGTCCTTTACGGATAAAAAATTAGTTACGGGCTCCACGCACATGTATCAGGTGCGTATGTTCAAGGATGCGCCAGGTAAACGGCTATATGGAGAGTTTTCTGATGGCGCATGGGGGACGGTGACCGCGGCCCAGGTGGTATTAAATGAAGACAACTGCGAAGTGGACGGAAACGTGATTAAGATTGCCTGGAAAAAAATGTCTGATGTATCAGGCTTTGAAATTTACCGTTCGACAGAAGAAAATGGCGCATATACCCTGCTTGCAGCGGTGGCAGGAGATAAGGGCTCATATAAAGACAGCGACACTGTATCCGGGATGACATATTATTATAAGGTGCGTGCGTTTGTTGCACAAAATGGCTTGAATTATTATGGTGAATTTTCCGGTATCACTGCGCAGATGGCCCGTATTCAGCTTACGGCGAGCGTTGTAGACGGTAAAGTGGTGCTGAATTGGACAAAATGGCTGGATACGGAGCGTTACCGGGTATATTGTACACCAAAAGCAGCAGGAAGCTATGTGCGTACGAAAACCTTGAATGCGCTTACATACGAATGCAGCCAATATACTGACGCTGCCGGCCAGAAAATCGAATTTGCAGTTGGGGAAACGTATTGCTTCCGCGTACGGGCCGATTTTGGGAATACGACATTTAGCAAGTACTCAAATGTGGTTGAAGTCGTAATTAGTGCCCCTGTCCAGCCAGTGGGCATATCGCAGGAGGATGCGGCTGCTGTGGATTCGGAGACGGAAACAGAGATAGAAGATGAAACGGAGACAGAAACAGAGGCAGGAACGGAAACTGAAGCAGGGACAGAAACAGAGACAGAGGCAGCAACGGAAACTGAAGCAGGGACAGAGACGGAAACAGAGACAGGAACAGAAACTGAAATGGAAACGGAAACAGAGGCAGGAACGGAAACTGAAGCAGGGACAGAATCGGAAACAGAGACAGGAACAGAAGCAGATATAGGTACTGAAACAGGGAGGGAAATGAAGGCAAAAACAAAAGCAGAAGTAGAAACAGAGATATAACCTGAAACTATAGCTTGAGCCAGGACGAAAGCGGATTGAAAGACGGGAGTGTGTTTGAAAAAAGCTTTCTGGCGGATGTATTAATCGGAGCAAATTTGTGTAAATAGCGGATTTGCTCCGATATTTTTTGGAGTTTGAATAGAAGTTTTATTGGTGTAAGAATTATTTGTGTTTCATTATCAATGGGGGTGTATGTTGTTTAAATAAGGTTTTTATGTTGTTGTTAAAGTGTATGTTTTATTTGACGAACCCTTAGCCACCCACTTTCTACATTTCGCCGTCATTTTTCAACACGCTCTAAGACGCTCAAAAGGTATAAGCCAAAACAAAATACTGATATGAAAGGAATAAAAACTTTTCTTTCCTATATGCCGATTTTTTATGTTAATTTTCCGTAAATAAGGTTGACGTGTTTTCCTTCATTTCCTATAATAATAATGCTGCAACACGGATTTAAAAAAAACAGATAGGATAAAATATTCCTATATAAATGTGTATTTCATACTATACACAGAACGGAGGGAAACATGAATCATAAGTGCAAACATATTATAGCATTTTTAACAGGCTGCTTGGTTTTGCTTTGGGGCTCTACCTGCGTATTTGCGGCAGGCAGGCTTTCTGTTGCTGTATCGTCTGGTACGGTGAAAACAGGCGATACCGTTACTGTCACCGTTTATGCTGTTAATGCCAATAACGAAGATGTAATTGCAGACATGAACATTACCTATGACACCTCGCTGTTAGAATATATCAGTAGTTCTGATTCTGATGCTGGGTACGGCAACGGTAAAATAACTGCGGCCGGATCAGATGTCAGCATAAAGTTTAAAGCTATCGCATCTGGCGACGCATATGTAAAAGCGGAAGGGGCGGCTTTAACAGCAGCAGGAACCCATATTAATGTAACAGGCGGGGCTGAAACATCCCCGGATGATGAGGGGGCGGATGCTAATTCGGTCAAATCAGGCGATAATTCCCTGTCTTCGCTTAAGATTTCACCTGGGGCGCTTTCGCCGGCTTTTAAAGGGAGCGTTACGGAGTATACAGCGCAGGTTGCTGGGGACGTCAGTGAAATTAGTGTAGATGCAGTGACATCCAATAGTAAGGCCACCATAGAATCTATAAGCGGCAATAAGGATTTAAAAAGAGGCAAGAATGTTATTACTGTTTTAGTTAAAGCAGAAAACGGAACTGAAGCTGCCTACAAAATCACGGTATCTAAGGGGGAGGGCAGCACTCCTGCATCCACAGATATACCGCCTGCTTCTTCTGAAAAAACAGAGGGGCAGGAAGCGCAAGCTGGTGAAAACAGTACGACAGACGGCTCTGGTGACAGTATTACGATTGACGGCGCTTCGTACCGGATTTCGGAAGAATTTAGTGATGAGGATATTCCCGCTGGCTTTGAGAGGGCTGATTTTGAATACAAGGGTAAACCGTATAAGGGGATTTCTTTTCAGCATGGCCATCTAGGAATGTACTATCTCGTTAATGATGCGGGGGAGAGCAGGTTTTTTGTATATGATGCCGATCGTGATAAATTTTTTCCTTATGTACGATTAAACAGCGGCGATCATTATATTATTCTGATGGTAGTGCCTAATGCGGCTATCCCGCCGGATAATTACAAAGAGGCAAGTGTAGCGGTTGGCGACTGGGCTACGGTTTCTGCATATCAGTTTGCTGGCCCTGCCGATAAAGAAATTGTCAAATTTGACAATCCGGAAGAAGAGGCTGCATACAATGCAGAGTCTGATTTTTACCTTTTTTATGGGATGGACGATACCGGTGTGTCAGGATGGTACCAGTACGATGCGAAGCAGGGCACATACCAGAGGTTCAACCAGGATGCCATTATTCCTGCTGATACCGGGAAAAATTATGATATGCTTCTTAAGTCCTATAATGAACTGGATGAGCGTTATGACGATGTTAGGACAAGGGACAGGAGACTGATTGGGGCGCTTATCTTTGTCTCTGTAGTGCTGCTGCTTTTGGTGGTTAACTTTATTTTAAAGGTCAGGGAGCTAAAGCTGGATGAAGGCGCATCCTATCATGAGGAAGAAAAGCTAGGCAGGAAAAGCCGCACTAAAAAAACGCGTACAAAAAAGAAAAACAAGACCAAAAATGTGGGTAGGGCAAAGGAGTATGCCGTGGCAGAAGAGCCGGAAGACGGGCAGGGCTTTTATGACGCGGATGACAGGGATATTATAGACGAATTTGAAGAAGATCCAGAGATTATAAGCAGCAGGAAAAAGAAAGAAAAGGAAGCCAGGCAGGAATATATAGATGTGGCTCCAATCCGGGCGAAAAAGAAGGACACGGAAGATGAGGACATAGAATTTTTAGATTTAAACTAAAATAAAAATAAAAAGGTGGAACTATGCAGAAATCATTCACAAGTAAAGCGCTAAAAGCGATGAAACTGGCGGAAAAGGCAGCGAGGGCAATGCAGCATAATTATATAGGGACGGAGCATATGCTGCTTGGGCTGCTTAAGGAAGGAACGGGTGTTGCGGCTAAGGTTTTAATCGATAATAAGGTTTATAAAGAACAGGTAACGGATTTGATCCAAAGCCTGATTGCCCCGTCCGGAGATACGATGGTAGCAGATATGGACGGATGGACGCCACGGTCGGAACAAATTATAGAAAATGCCGGACGGGAAGCAGACAGGTTTGCAAGCCGGGAAATTGGGACGGAGCATTTTTTGCTTGCGATGATAAAAGAAACCGAATGTGCAGCATCCAGGCTTTTGACCACGTTAAGCGTCAATTTGCAGAAGCTGTACGTGGATACTTTAGTTGCGATGGGGGAAGACAGCAGCTTGTACCGTGAGGATTTTGTGAACGGTAAGCCAAGCAAACGCAAAAGCTCAGCTAATACCCCTATGCTAGACCAGTATGCCAGAGATTTGACAGGGCTTGCCAAAAGCGGCGAGCTCGATCCGGTGATTGGCAGGAATGAAGAAATCCAGCGTGTCATCCAGATTTTAAGCAGGCGCAGTAAAAATAACCCTTGTTTGATTGGGGAACCCGGTGTCGGTAAGACGGCAATTGCGGAAGGTTTAGCGCAGCGCATTGTTATGGGCTTAGTGCCAGACACTGTGCTTGACAAGCGGGTTGTTACGCTGGATCTTTCGGGTATGATAGCAGGCTCAAAATACCGTGGTGAATTTGAAGAGCGGATTAAAAAAGTAATTCATGAGGTCGTACAGGCGGGGGATATCCTGTTATTTATTGATGAAATCCATACTATTATTGGTGCGGGGGGCGCCGAAGGCGCCATTGATGCGTCTAATATTTTAAAGCCTTCCCTTGCACGTGGTGAAATCCAGCTGATTGGAGCGACAACTATTGCTGAGTACCGCAAATATATTGAAAAAGATGCGGCATTAGAGCGCAGGTTCCAGCCTGTAACGATAGATGAGCCGGACCGGGCTCATGCCATCGAGATTTTAAAGGGGCTTCGCGGGCATTATGAAGCCCACCACCATGTGGCGATTACAGACGAAGGGCTTGAAGCCGCAGTTGATTTATCCATCCGTTACATTAATGACCGTTTCCTTCCTGATAAGGCAATTGATCTTATGGATGAAGCGGCATCAAAGGTGCGCATTGCGGGCTATCAGATGCCAGACAACATGATGGATCTTGAGCAGCAGCTCCGCGGGTTTGATTGTAAAATAGAAATTGCGCTGCGTGAGGACGATATAAAAGAGGCTTCCCGTATCAGCGCCAAAAAACGTGATTCAGAGATGAAATATGCAAAATCCCTGCGAAAATACAAAAAAGAAGCCAATAAAAAAGAGCTGGCTGTGGGTGCAGAGGAAATAGCTGACATCGTTTCTGGCTGGACTAAAATCCCAGTCAAAAAATTAGAAGAAGGGGAAGCCGAAAGGCTGCGCCGCTTAGAAAAAACACTGCATAAGCGTGTCATTGGCCAGGAAGAAGCAGTTGCCGCCGTAGCAAAGGCTATCCGCCGCGGCAGGGTAGGGTTAAAAGATCCAGGCCGCCCTATCGGGTCTTTCCTGTTTTTGGGTCCGACCGGAGTGGGCAAGACAGAAATCACCAAGGCGCTGGCGGAAGCTATATTTGGAGACGAACAGGCGATGATCCGTGTAGATATGTCAGAATACATGGAACGCCACAGCGTTTCCAAAATGATCGGATCGCCCCCCGGCTATGTAGGTTATGAGGAAGGCGGGCAGCTCAGCGAGAAAGTACGCAGGAAGCCCTATTCTGTAATATTATTTGACGAAATTGAAAAAGCGCATCCAGATGTATTTAATATATTACTGCAGGTATTAGATGACGGTCATATCACAGATGCGCAGGGGAGGAAAGTAGATTTTAAGAACACGGTGATTATTATGACTTCAAACGCTGGCGCACAGGCCATCATCTCCCCCAAAAAGCTGGGGTTTGGCCAGACAGACGATGCTAAACAGAACTACGAGCGGATGAAAGAAGGCGTAATGGAAGAGGTCAGGCGTATTTTTAAGCCTGAGTTTTTGAACCGCATTGACGAGACAATTGTATTCCGTGCATTGGACAAAGCAGATATGAAAAAAATCGTATCCCTGTTGTCCGAAAACCTGGTTTTGCGGTGCAAAAGCCAGATGGGCATTACGCTTTGTGTAAAGGATTCTGTAAAAGAATATATTGTGGAAAACGCATTCGATCCCAAGTATGGGGCGAGGCCCTTGCGGCGTAAAATCCAAAATACAATAGAGGATGCTTTAGCAGAAGAGATTTTAGGGGGCGGGATTAAAAAAGGCGATACCGTAGATGTTCAGATGCAGGAGGGTGCTGTACAGTTTGAGGTTACTTAACGCAGCATCCTGCTGCGTTTCTTTTTTCTGGCAGTAAGCTGATTTAAACACTCTTTTGTACTGCAACGGACTTTTATCAGTCGTCCTTGTAAGGCGGCTCCCTATAGATTGCCCTAAATGCATTTTTTAGCTGTATGTATCCAGCATCCGTGTTATATTTGATTTAAGCATTTCTTTAGGATATCAAAGAAGAAGCCAAAAACAAGCTGCGGAGGGACAAATAAAATGTACAAAAAATGCAGTCGAAACTTGTCCTTTTACAAGGAAAAACAGGGACAAGCTCATACGGGTTTGTGCAGAATACCCAAAATTGGAAGTGGTTTCCGATATAAAATGTCAAAAAGAACAAAAAATACAATAATCTGTTAAAAAGTACAAAGACGCCTAGGGTAAAAAGAACTATAATAAAGTTACTCTGGATGGGATTTTTCAGGGAATTTATTATTATTTTAAGGAGGGAGTATTATGCCCAATATTGTTTTGACAAGGATTGACAACCGCCTGGTTCACGGACAGGTGGCCACCCAGTGGTACGGTAGTATTGGAGCAAACCTTATCTTGGTTGCAAATGACGATGCAGCTGGCAATAAGCTTCGTCAAGGCATGATGGATATGGCGGCGCCATCCGGTGCGGCAATGCGCTATTGGACATTGGAGAAGACGATTTCAACCATCCACAAGGCATCTGACAAACAAAAGATTTTTATCGTTTGTGAAACGCCGCAGGATGTGCTGAAGTTAGTAGAAGGCGGAGTTCCAATCAAAAAAGTTAATATTGGTAATATGCACATGGCAGATGGGAAGCGTCAGGTCGCAGGATCGGTAGCAGTAAATGACGACGATGTGGCGGCTTTCAAGAAAATGCGTGAGTTGGGCGTTGAGCTTGAGATCAGGCGCGTGCCGACAGAAGGTGCAGAGAACATTGAAAAATTGTTCAAATAAGTTTTATGACTTATGACAGTATGAAGGAAAGGAGATTAGTGAATTATGCAATTTAATGCTATTCAGATTATTCTGGTCGCTGTATGGGCGTTTATCGTCGGTATCGATCAGTTTGACTTTTTAGAATCTCTGTACCAGCCTATTGTAACCGGCGCTGTAATCGGGGCTATCCTCGGTGATTTGCAGACCGGCCTTGTCGTAGGCGGTACATATCAGTTAATGACAATCGGTAACATGCCGGTTGGTGGGGCTCAGCCTCCGAATGCCGTTATCGGCGGTGTTATGTCAGCCGTATTTGGTATCGCTTCCGGGCTTGATACGGGTGCGGCAGTTGCTCTTGCCATTCCGTTTGCTTTGATAGGACAGTACATGATTACATTGGTATTTACCGTTATGTCACCGCTCATGTCTTCGGCAGACAAACTGGCAGAAAAAGGCGATACAAAAGGTATTGTTCGTTTGAACTATTTTGCTATGGCTATGCTTGGTGTTTTGTTTGCAGTTGTATGTGTCGGCGGTTTGCTGGGCGGAAGCGCTCTGGGTACGTCATTACAGGAGTTTTCCGATAAATATAAGTGGTTCATGAACGGTTTAGACGCTGCTGGTAAAATGATGCGTTTCGTTGGTTTTGCCACACTGCTTCGTATTATGCTTTCCAATGACCTTTGGGGCTTTTACCTGTCAGGATTTGCGCTTGCAGTTGTAATCGGCAGTATTGAGGGCACAGCTGGTGCTACTCTGTTGCTTGTTGCATTTGTAGGTTTTGCAATCGCATTTTATGATTTCCAGACGCGCGTTGCAATGAGAAAGAATGCTGGAAACGGAAATGGAGGAGGTGACGAGGATGGCATCTAATGCAACACATTATAACAATTTAAAACCGGCTCAGCCGTTAGACAAAAAGACGTTAAACAAAATGGTATGGCGTTCCTTGAACCTGCAGGCATCCTTTAACTACGAAAGAATGCAGGCTGCTGGATGGTTATACTGTATCCTCCCGGGGCTTGAGAAAATCCATGGAGACAACAAAGAAGATCTTGCAATTTCTATGGGTCATAACTTGGAATTTTTCAATACGCACCCGTTCCTTGTAACATTTGTAATGGGTATTGTATTATCTTTAGAGCAGCAGAAAACAGATATCAGTACCATCCGCTCCGTCCGCGTTGCGGCAATGGGACCTTTAGGTGGTATTGGTGATGCTATTTTCTGGTTTACACTTGTGCCGATCACGGCAGGTATTACAGCGAATATGGCGATTGACGGTTCTATAGCCGGGCCGATTATATTCCTGCTGATATTTAATGGTGTTCAGTTTGCAATTCGTTTCTTCCTGATGGGCTGGTCTTATAAGCTCGGAGCGAAGGCGATTGAAATTATGACGGAAAACGCAAGGGAATTTACCCGTGCCGCATCCTTACTTGGTGTATTTGTTGTCGGCGCTTTGACAGCTAACATGGGTAATATCACCGTTGCATTGGAAGTTGCAAACGGCGAAAGCCCAATCGTTATCCAGAGTATTTTAGACGGTATTTTACCGAAAATGATTCCGTTGGCTCTGACACTTCTTCTTTATTTCCTGATGAAGAAGAAAAACTGGAAGCCGGTTATGTGTATTGGACTTTTATTGGTAATCGGTATTATTGGAGGGCTCATTGGCCTCTTCTAAGATAGCTGGTGCGGTTATATTTGATTTTAATGGCACGCTGTTCTTTGATTCATGCTTCCATATGGAAGCATGGTCAAGGATATTTAAGGAGTTGCGTGGAGAAGCAGAACCAATACCGGATGCTGCTTCCTTTTGCGGCCCGAACAACGATGATATTCTGAAAGTGATTTCATCCATGTTGACGGCTGAAGAAAGAAAGATGTACTCCGTTCGTAAAGAAACAATATACAGGGAGCTTTGTAAGCAGAATCCCGATAAAGTACACCTGACGAAGGGAGCTGTAGAACTATTCGAAGCTCTCAAAGAGTTACAAATCCCCTTTGCACTGGCTTCCGCATCCATTATAGACAACATTGAATTTTATTTTAAGGAATTTGCGCTAGCTCAATGGTTTGATCGGCAGATATGTGTCTATGATGACGGTACCTACGCGAACAAGGGTCAAATGCATATGGAAGCCGCAAAACGTTTAGGGGCGGCATTTTCAGATTGTATCGTAATTGAGGATAGTATAGGATCTATTAGCTATGCAAGAGAATACGGTGCAAAGAAAATCATAGGTATTGGAAGTGATTCGATTCATCCAGAGTTGATTCGTGCAGGCGCCACTCGCTGTATCCGTGATTTTACAGAATTTGATTTAGAGTGGTTGCAAGACTAAAATCCCAAAAATGGCTACTTGGCTGGTATCTACCGGTCAGGTAGCTGTTTTATTATGGTATGCGTAGTGGAGGGGTATGTATACCAGATGTCTTGGTGGCACGGGAAATAATAGAAATATTACAATATAATTTTATTAGCGGGTTTGGTATGGAATTTTCCATATCAAATTTTTTGTGTAGGATGGATTTATGGTTTGTCAAATGATATGTTATGCCTAAACAGGAATTTTTGTAACAGTAAATCCCATTCTTGCTCCAATGTCCGATCAGTGGAAAAAATAGTATACGAAATTCCGGTAGTTAAATTCAGTTGCCCATTTTGGAAAGATATGTTTAAATAAATACCAGTAATATCATGCAGGGAGTAGCCACTAAGCGATTGTGCAAGTACATTGGCTGTATTGTCAGGAGAGAGCATAAGGACAAATTTAAAACATACAGGGGTATGTTTACCACGGATTAATTGGTAGCATACAGGGCGCAATTTGGAATAGGGAAGAATTGTATATTCGCACAAGCCGGCTTCCTCGCGTTCTTCCGGGGAATAAAAAGAAGGGTTGATGTGCCCGTTAATGATAAAAGTGGCGTCTTTTGTAATGGATGCTTCCAGCAGCAGAAAGTTGTCAAAGGTTTCGCTGCAAAGTAGTTGGTTCATAAAAAATTTGGTGTCGGTAATTTTTAAAGAGATCAATTGTGTCACCTCAAATTTGAATTATATGTGTATTTTAACATAAGTACTGGGAAAAGTTCAAATAATATAGTAAAATATACAAAAAATGCAATTGCTCAAGAAAGAACGGAGGATATAGTGAAAATTAAGAAATATTGCCTGCTGGTGGTGGTGTGGGCCGTGGCTTTGCTGTCTGGATGCGGGATGGTGGAGAAGATACAGGGGTTAAAGGCAGAGTTTATTCAAAAGATTAGTGAAGCAGAAAAGGAAGCTTCTCCGGGTAAAAAGAGTGGGAACAAAAATCAAAAAGAACAGCATAAAAAGAAGGCGAAAGAAACAGGGGATACACAAGAGCTTGCAGAGAGAAAACAAGGGGATTTTTTAGGTTTGGGGCAAAATGCTGTATCACAGGGGGATTATGCAGATTATTTTGCATATCATACTCTGGACGATGAGGAAAAACAGGTATACCATGAAGTATTGACAGCGATTCTTGGCCATGAGGAAAATACAGAACTATCAACGACAGATGTGGATGTATTGGAAACGGCTTATAAGGCGGTTTGTGCGGATAATGGGGGCTTATTTTGGATATCTGGCTATGTATATACGCAGTATACAAGAGGAAAAGAATTGATTAGCATGGATTTTACGCCAAAATATACAATGGAATATGACGAGCGGGAACAAATCCAGCAACAGATTGATGATTCTGTAAAAGAGCTTTTGTCAGGGATTTCCATTTCGAATACAGATTATGAAAAAGCAAAATATGTATTTGAGATTTTAGTTCAAAATGTAGATTATGATGCTGCTTCAGAAAATAATCAGAATATTATCAGCACTTTTTTGAACCGTGCAACAGTTTGCCAGGGATATGCGTGTGGGACACAGTATTTATTGCGTTTGCTTGGCATCCAAAGCACTATTGTATCAGGAACGGCAAATGGAGAATCACATGCATGGAATCTGGTGCGTTTAGACGGGCAGTATTATTATATGGATACTACATGGGGGAATTCCAGGTATTTAGACAGCACAAGCCAGGCAGAAAAATATGTAAATTATAATTATCTGGCAGTTACTTCAGAAGAGATTGGCAGAACACATAAATTGGATAATAGCTTTCCATTGCCGGATTGCACGAGTAAGGACAATAGTTATTTTATAAAAGAACACCGGTATTTTTCAGAGTGGGATCCTTCTACAGCTGGTATGGTGTTAAAGGAAGCATGGGTTGCCGGACAAGGAAGCGTTGCGTTAAAATTTGCATCGGAAGAGCTCTATCTTATGGCGCTGGAGTATTTTATAACAGAACAGCATATTGCGGAATATTGTGAAGGTATTTCTTCGATATATTATTTGGAGGACAAGGAATTGTATGTACTGACATTTCGGTTTTAGCTGGCAGCAGCCCAGTAACGTAGTCAGGTGTGGATCAAAATGTGTTATTGAAAAACGGTTTCTGTTTTGCTATACTGTATACATAATTTTGGAAGAAATGCAAAAAATAAGTATACCTTGGCATTCTGTTAAGGTATATCCTCCGGGGGTACGTTTGCCACGTGGTATTTTACAAAAATGCCCTTGGGGGCACGTGCCCTGCAGCATTTATCAGAAATGGATCAAGGTGCGATATGTATAAAAAGATAAATATTTTAGATATTTGTGTAGATAATTATTCTGTTAGGGAATCTTTATTGCGGTTGGATACTTTTATGAGTAATACGGTTTTGAATATTATAGAAACCGTTACGATGGAAAAGCTAGTGTCGGCTGGGGAATATCCCGTGATTAAAGAGTGCCTTGAGCAGGCAGACCTCTGTATTATCGGGGAACGTGAAATCCTTTCAGAGACAGGCAACGATACAGCGCAGAGGGTACGCGAGGTCTGTGGGCAGGATTTTCTGCGGGAACTGCTTAAGCGTGTTGTTCGCAGCAAAAAAAGGGTATTTTTACTTGCTATGACAAAAGCAGAAACGGAAGATATGCAAGAGACGTTCCGGGAATTTGTGCCCCGGTTTGCGGCGGCAGCAAGCTGTGCGATAGAGGAATGCAGCAGTGATATGGAGGCCATTGTCAATGAGATTAACGGGGCGACGCCAGATGTGGTTATTTCTGGCCTGCCTACGCCTTTGGAAGAAGAATTTATCCAGATGCATAAGGATAAGATCGGGGCGGGCGTCTGGTATGGGGCAGGGATCTGCAGTTACCCTAAAGGCCGTGCCAGGGTTGGCAGTACTCTGCGCAAGCTGCTGTTAAAAGGCAGGCTGCGCCATTCTGTGGCCAGATACCAAAATGAAAATAAGGACAGGAATTGATGAATGGGGCTATTGGGCAAAAGGACGATATATGCGGACGGCATAAAGTTGATACTTGGTACAGGAGGCATAGCGCTTGGCATACAGTGGTTTTACGATCCGGGCGGATTTGTGACTGGAGGGTTTACAGGTATTGCGATTATGATAAGGCAGACAACGCTTTTTTTGGTAAAGGGGGGCGTTCCTCTGTGGCTGACCAACCTATTGCTTAATATTCCGGTTTTTCTTGCTGCCCTGCGGATTAAGGGCAGACGTTTTGTGGCAAAGACGGCTGCGGCTACGTTTATGCTGTCGGGATGGCTGTATGTAATCCCTGCGGTAGATATGGCACAGCAGGATTTTCTTCTGGCGTCGGTATTTGGGGGCGTGATATCTGGTGCGGGGATGGGGCTTGTGCTTTTGGCGAGGGCAACGACTGGAGGCACTGATATGGTAGCAGTTTTGATCCAGAGGAAGCTGCGGCATTACTCAGTGGTGCAGGTGTTGGAAGCGGTAGACGGCCTCATTGTGCTTTTGGGTATTTTTGTGTTTGGGTTAAAAAGCGGAATGTACGCAATGATTGCAATTTTTATTGCTTCTAAGGTGTCGGATGCCCTGATGGAAGGCATGAAATATTCCAAAGCCGCATTTATTATAACAGAGAGGTATGATGAGGTGGCAGGGGAGCTTATGGAACAGCTAGACCGCGGGGTGACTGGGCTTAACGCGAAAGGGATGTATTCCGGCGGGGAAAAGTGTATGCTTTATTGTGTGGTTTCCAAGAAAGAGATTGTGGCGTTGAAGGAAATTGTGGTGGGGATTGACCGGCATGCGTTTGTGATTGTTTCAGACGCCAGGGAGGTATTAGGGGAAGGGTTTATAGAGCATGATGTGAAGTGAAGGCTGTCCCCATGATTTTTCAAACACGCTCTAGTAAATAATAAAATTTGGGGAAATGCATAAAAAGTATTGCGTTTCCTCTTTATTTTTTCACAGTTTTATGCGAAAATGAAAGAAGGAGATTACGAGAAGGAGAATGGGATATGATTTCAAACCAGATATTGCAGAATACGATTGACGGCTTAAAGGGGATTACACGGATTGATCTATGTATTATTGACATGGAAGGAAAGGTACTGGCGGCGACTTTTCAGGATGCTGAGCGTTATGTGCAGGCGGCAGGGAATTTTGCGGACTCTCCTGCAGACTCACAGGTGATGATGGGCTGCCAGTTCTTCAAAGTATTTGATGAGCGCCAGCTGGAATATGTCCTCCTTGCGGATGGGGACAATGATGATGTGTATATGATTGGCAAGATTGCCGTATTTCAGATCCAAAACCTTTTAGTAGCCTATAAGGAACGATTTGACAAGGATAATTTTATCAAGAACCTGCTGCTTGATAATCTGCTGCTGGTAGATATTTACAACCGCTCCAAGAAACTGCACATTGACACGGAGGTACGCCGGGTGGTTTATATTATTGAGGCGAACCGTGACAAGGAGGGCAATGACCTTGAGAGGGTTCGCAGCATATACGGCGGCAAGTCCAAGAATTTTGTGACAGCGGTGGATGAAAAGGACATCATAGTCGTACGGGAGTTAGGCGAGTACGAGACGTATGAAGATTTAAATAAGACGGCAGAGGTAATCCTGGATTTGTTCCGGGGGGAAACAAGGCAGGAGATCCATATTGCGTATGGTACAATTGTCGGAGATATACGGGAAGTATCGCGCTCCTATAAGGAAGCGCGGATGGCGCTTGACGTTGGCAAGATTTTCTTTAAAGAAAAAAATATTGTGGCTTATTCCACGCTTGGGATCGGGCGATTGATTTACCAGCTTCCGATTCCGTTGTGCAAAATGTTTATCAAGGAGATTTTTGATAGTAAGTCCCCGGATGATTTTGACGAAGAGACACTGACCACCATTTATAAATTTTTTGAAAACAACCTGAATGTTTCAGAGACTTCACGACAGCTTTATATCCACCGGAATACGCTTGTGTACCGGCTGGATAAGCTGCAAAAGAGCACAGGGCTTGACTTGCGTGTGTTCGAGGATGCCATTACATTTAAGATTGCGCTGATGGTGGTGGAATATATGAAATATATGGAGTCTTTGGACTATTGATTGGAGGCATACATGATTAAGCTAGAGCACGTCAGCAAAGCATATTCTGCCGGGATTCCTGCGCTGAATGATGTGAATTTAGAGATAAGGGAAGGGGAGTTTGTATTTGTGGTAGGGGACAGCGGTTCTGGTAAGTCCACACTAATTAAGCTTCTGTTAAAGGAACTTGAGCCGACGGAGGGCGCAATTACTATTGGCGGACGCAAGCTACATACAATACGCCACAAACAAGTACCCAAATTCAGGCGGAATATTGGCGTGGTATTTCAGGATTTCAGGCTTTTAAAGGACAGGAATGTGTATGATAATGTGGCGTTTGCCCAGCGGGTAATCGGGGCGTCGGTTAGGGATTCCCGCAAAAAGGTGCCGCAGATGCTGTCTATGGTCGGGCTTGCGCCTAAATACAAGTCGTTTCCGCGGGAGCTGTCCGGCGGGGAGCAGCAGCGGGTGGCGATTGCAAGGGCGCTTGTCAACCGCCCCAAAATCCTGCTTGCGGATGAGCCTACCGGCAACTTAGACGCGACGAATGCCTGGGAGATTATGAAGCTGTTAGAAGAGATCAACGAGCGCGGGACGACGGTCATTGTAGTGACCCACAATATGGAGATTGTTAAGGTTATGGGCAAACGTGTCATTACGATAAAGAAAGGCGTCGTCATTTCTGACGTAGATGGTGAATATGATGAGGATTAGTACCATTTCATATACGTTCCGGCAGGGGATAAGCAATATTTGGCGCAACAAAATGTTTTCCCTTGCTTCGATTGCAACGATGTCGGCCTGTATTTTTTTGTTTGGCCTGTTTTTTGCCATTGTTACGAATTTTCAGGCAATGGTAAAGGAAGCGGAATCCGGTGTGGCGGTTACTGTGTTTTTTGACGAAGGTGCGACACAGGAGCAGATTGAAGAAATCGGCAGGCAGATTAAAGGGCGCGTAGAAGTATCCGAATATAAATATGTATCTGCAGAGGAAGCATGGAGCGCTTTTAGGGATGTGTATTTTGAGGGCAGCGACGAAGCGGCTGCAGGGTTTGGGGAAGACAACCCGCTTGTTAATTCTGCGAGCTACGCGATTTATATGAATGATGTTGCTATGCAGCAGGTGCTGGTAGATTTTTTAAATGGGCTGGATGGTGTGCGTGAGGTACGCCATTCCGCTACCGTTGCTAATACGCTTTCGGATTTTAACAGCTTAATCGGCTATATATCGGTCGGCATTATTCTGATTTTGTTTTTGGTTGCAATATTTTTGATCAGCAACACAGTAACGACAGGGATTGCGGTCCGTAGGGACGAGATTGGAATTATGAAGCTGATTGGCGCGACCGATGCGTTTGTGCGTGCGCCTTTCATTGTAGAGGGGGTGCTGATTGGCTTAATCGGTGCGATCTTGCCCCTTGTTTTGCTATATGTGCTTTATAGCCGGATTACGCAGTATATTGAAATGAAATTTAGTTTCTTAAGCAGGCTGCTTACCTTTGTTCCGGCTCAAGGGGTGTTCCATACATTAATCCCAGTGGCTCTGGTACTTGGCGTGGGGATTGGGTTTATTGGAAGCCGGATTACGATCCGTAAACATCTAAACGTATAATACTTCCGTGTTTGAAAACGCCCCTGCCGTATGGCGGGGAATTTCTGTGTACATCATTGTTTTGGAAAGGAAAGGAAAAAGCTATGGACTTCGAGGAATGGAACAGCGATCAGGAGAATATGCCGATGCCAAAGAAAAGTGGCAATAATTTTGCAAAAGGGGTTGCAACAGGGGTTTTTGGGACACTAATTGTAGGATTTGTAGCAGTTATGATTTTTACAACAGTAACAGGGGCCGGCAGCAGCATGAAACGCCCATCCCTGTTAAGTGATAAAGTCGTGGGCAAAATTGGGGAGCTTGTGGAACTGATCAATTATTATTTTTACGAAGACACGGATGAAGAGGAGATGGCAAACGGGCTGTATGCAGGCCTTTTGGCAAGCTTAGACGACAGGTATACCGAATATTATACAGCGCAGCAGCATGCGGATCTGCAGATTGCCGCTACGCAGAATTATTATGGGATAGGCGCCAAATTAAAACAGGACGCAGATTCCATGGTAGTGACGATTGACCATATATACGAAGGATCGCCAGCAGAGGAAGCGGGGCTTAAGGATAAGGATGTTGTGATAAAGGTAGAAGAAATTGAAGCGGTGAGCATGGAGCTTCCCGATCTGGTTACGCATATCCGCGGGGAAGAGGGGACTACAGTTCACTTGCAGATTATGCGGGAGGGCGAAAAGGATTACCTGGAGTTTGACGTGATGCGCGCAAACATTGATTTGCCTACAGTTGAGCACAAGATGCTAGACGGCAATATTGGTTATATCCGCATCCTAGAGTTTGGAGCGCCGACTATTAAGCAGTTTGACGGGGCTGTAAAAGAGCTGGAATCGCAGGGGATGCAGGCAATGCTTTTGGACGTGAGGGATAACCCCGGAGGTATGATCACAGCAGTGAACGGGATCTTGGATGAAATGCTTCCAGAAGGGACGATGGTATATACCCAGGATAAATACGGAAAACGGCAGGTATATACATCAGATGATGAAAAACAGATGGATTATCCGACCGTGGTTTTAATCAATGGCAACAGCGCAAGTGCGTCAGAGATTTTAGCGGGGGCAATCCGGGATTTTGAATATGGGACATTGATTGGCACAAAGACGTTTGGCAAGGGCGTGGTGCAGTCGATTATCCCGTTGGAGGATGGTGATGCCATTAAGCTGACAACGGCAAAATATTTTACGCCAAAAGGGGAAAATATCCACGGTACAGGGATTGCCCCAGATATTGAACTGCAGTTTGAGTATCAGGGGGATCTGGAGGGTGAGTACGACGAAATGCAGGATAACCAGGTATTAAAAGGGATAGAAGTACTGAAAAAGGAGATTTCTACAAAGGAATGAAATGGGTGTATGAAAAAAGGAAATATATTCTGTTCTTGGCGCTGGCTGTCTGGATGGGTTTGATCTTTGGATTTTCGCATCAGAAGGCGGCGCAGTCGAGCGAGATCAGCGGTACGATCACGTACCGGGTGGCAGAAGGGATTAACGAGGTGTTTGCGCTGGATTGGGAGGAGGAAACGCTAAAGGGGTATGCAAAGGCGTGGCAGCATCCAGTCAGGAAAGCGGCGCATATGACAGAGTATGCGGTTTTGGCATGTATTTTTCTGGCGAATGCGGTGCAGTATCCACGTTGGAAGAAAAGGGCATATTTGTGGGGATGGCTTGGTGCAACGGTTTATGCGGCGACGGATGAATTTCACCAGTTGTTTATTGAAGGGAGATCGGGGGAAGTTAAGGATGTAGGGATTGACAGCCTGGGGGCATTCTTGGGGATGGCGGCAGCCTGGCTGGTAATATGGATTTGGGGGAGGCTATACAGAAGTTCTAACCGAATAAAAAAATATTAAAATGAGAAAGAGGTGACACACATGGTAGAATTAGATCAGTATAAACAAATGCTGGCCGCATACAAAGGACCATTGGTGGAAGTGAGGGATTCACTTTGACTTAGCTGTAAAAGAGCAGCGTATTGAGGAGCTGGAGCGTGAAATGGAAGCCCCCGGCTTCTGGGATCATGTGGAGGCTTCCCAGCAGAAAATGAAAGAGCTAAAAAGCTTAAAAGACGATGTGGGGACGTTTGCAAAGCTAAAGGGGCAGCTTGAGGATATTGAAACGTTGATTGAAATGGCTAACGAAGAAGAGGATGCATCCCTGGTGGAAGAGGTTAAGGCCGAGTTTGCCGAATTTGAACAGACGTTGGAAGCAATACGTATGAAAACGCTTTTGTCCGGAGAGTATGACAGGGATAATGCAATTGTTTCTTTACATGCGGGGGCAGGCGGTACGGAGTCCTGTGACTGGGCGGCGATGTTATACCGGATGTTTACACGGTGGGCGTCGGATAAAGGCTTTAGCGTGGAAGTTTTAGATTCGCTGGATGGGGAAGAAGCGGGTATCAAATCTATTACGTTCCAGGTCAATGGAGAAAATGCATACGGCTACCTAAAATCCGAAAAGGGAGTACACCGCCTGGTGCGTATTTCCCCGTTTAATGCGGCGGGTAAGCGCCAGACATCGTTTGTGTCCTGCGATGTGATGCCGGATATTGAGGAGGATTTGGACATTGAGGTGAAGGATGATGATATCCGGATAGACACGTACCGTTCAAGCGGCGCGGGAGGGCAGCATATTAATAAGACCTCTTCGGCGATCCGTATTACGCATTTTCCAAGCGGGATTGTGGTGCAGTGCCAGAATGAACGCTCCCAGCATATGAATAAGGATAAGGCGATGCAGATGTTAAAGGCGAAGCTGTACCTGCTAAAGCAACAGGAAAATGCAAAAATTGCGGCAGGTATCCGCGGGGAGGTTACGGAGATTGGCTGGGGCAACCAGATTAGGTCGTATGTAATGCAGCCTTATACGATGGTTAAAGATCACCGTACAGGAGTAGAAACAGGTAATGTGGACAGCGTGATGGACGGAAATCTGGATCACTTTATCAGCGAATATCTGAAATGGAGACGTCTGGGCGGAATAGAGGAAGAAAACCAGGAGTAACAGATGTGTAAAAAGTCGCGGCGGAAAAAAACTGCCGCGGCTTTTTACAGGGGAAATACGGCTTCTGCATGACAAAAAAAACTTGCGCAACCATCCAATTTATGTTAGTATTTTTTAAGTGAATACAAGTGTTCTTGCGGTGGAGACAAATCCTGTTTTCACCGCTTATTTTAAATGTAAAATCCAGCAAAAGGGAGTGAACGGACGATGAAGATAGCAGTGATGGGATATGGTACAATCGGATCAGGCGTGGTGGAAGCACTTTCCATGAACCAGGAGAGTATCTCAAAAAAAGTAGGGCAGCCCGTTGAGGTGAAATATGTTTTGGATCTTCGGGATTTTCCGGGAGATCCTGTTCAGGAGAAGATTGTTCATGACGTTTCGATTATTGAAAAGGACCCGGAAGTAGGGATTGTGGTAGAGACGATGGGAGGCACAAAGCCGGCTTATG